>ERZ773138.252-NODE-252-length-67382-cov-8.340190_pt1 | contig 67382 bp, 57 predicted proteins | sample MGYA00511114_ERZ773138 | MGnify/ENA primary metagenome ERZ773138 (study PRJEB29015, sample SAMEA2737805) | human gut metagenome | biome: human gut; feature: human-associated habitat; material: faeces | place: China | collected 2012 ...
CTTCGGCAAGGAGCTTTGCAACGGAAACTCCGTTTTTGACTTTGATACGACAAAATTGAGTGTTCACACGCTGGATATCGGCCTTGCGGGCATTGAGGTGTACGACATTCTGCGCGATGAATACGACATCCAGATCGAGTTCGGCGACATCGGCAACATTCTGGCCTACCTCTCCATTGGTGACCGCCCGCAGGAGGTCGAGCGCCTTGTCAGCGCACTGGCTGAAATCAAGCGCCGCTATCACACCGATGGCGCGGGCCTCTTGAGTCAGGAATACATCGACCCCGAGGTTGCCGCCAGCCCGCAGGAGGCGTTCTACGCCCCCAAAAAGAGCCTGCCCCTGCGCGAGACAGAGGGCATGGTCTGCAGCGAGTTCGTCATGTGCTATCCCCCGGGCATTCCGATCCTTGCCCCGGGCGAGCGCATCACCGCGCAGATTCTGGATTATATCGAGTATGCCAAGGCCAAGGGCTGCAGCATGACCGGCCCCGAGGACCCGGACATCCTGCGCCTGAATGTGCTGGCTTGACAGGGAGGTTTGCAGTATGGAAATGTGGTTTTCGGAATTTCACACCCCGGATGTCAAGCATAGCATCCGGGTCAACCGCCAGCTCTACTCCAAGCAGAGCGACTACCAGCGCATCGACATTTTTGAGACGCCGGAATTCGGCCGCGTGCTGACGCTGGACGGCAATGTCATGCTGACCGAGCGCGATGAGTTCATCTATGACGAGATGATCACCCATGTGCCGATGGCCGTACACAGAAGTGCCAAGGACATTCTGGTCATCGGTGCCGGCGATGGCGGCGTTGTGCGCGAGCTGACCCGCTATGACCGGGTCGAGCGCATCGACCTCGTTGAGATGGACCCGCAGGTCATCGAGGCCTGCCGCGCTTACCTGCCCGGCAACGCCTGCCGTATGGATGACCGCCGCGTGCATATCTACTACGAGAATGCGCTCAAATTCATCCGCCGGTGCGAGGACGAGTACGATCTGATCATCGTGGATTCCTCCGACCCGTTCGGCCCGTCGGAGGGGTTGTTCACCCGCGAGTTTTACGGCAACTGCTTCAACGCGCTGCGCGCGGACGGCATCATGGTCAACCAGCAGGGCAGCCCCTTTTATGCTGAGGACGCGACCGCCATGCAGCGCAGCCACAAGCGCATCGCCAGCACCTTCCCGATCAGCAAGGTGTATCAGGCACACATCCCCACCTTTGCGGCGGGCTACTGGCTGTTCGGCTTTGCCAGCAAAAAATATCATCCCATCAACGATATGGACGCCGATGCGTGGAATGCGCTGAACATGCGCACCCGCTATTACACGACCCGGCTGCATGTCGGTGCATTTTACCTGCCGGCGTTTCTGGAGGAAATGCTGCGCGAAGTGGAGGAACACTGATGCTGCATCGCAATGTTGAAAATTTCATCGGCTGCGACAGCAGCTACCGTACGGCAAGCATTGTTTTATACGGCGCTCCGTTTGATTCCACCACCAGCTACCGCCCCGGCGCGCGGTTCGGCCCCGCTGCCATGCGGCACGAAAGCTACGGTCTGGAGACCTACAGCCCCTATCAGGACAAGGACCTGACAGACGGCAATGTGTTTGACAGCGGCGATTTGGAGCTCTGCTTCGGCTCGTCGGAAAGTGCCCTTGTGGACATTGAATCCCGCGCGGCCGAGATCCTGCGGGACGGCAAGCTGCCGCTGTTGCTCGGCGGCGAGCATCTTGTTACTCTGGGTGCCGTGCGCGCAGCCGTGCGCAAATATCCCGATCTGCACATCGTCCACTTTGACGCCCACGCAGACCTGCGGGATGATTACCTCGGCGCGCAGCTGAGCCACGCCTGTGTGCTGCGCCGCTGCCATGATCTGATCGGTGACGGGCGCATCCACCAGTTCTGCATCCGCAGCGGTGAGCGGGAGGAATTTCAGTTTGCGGCCCGCCACACCGATATGCACCGCTTCGATTTCACCGGTCTGGCCGAGCTGACCGACTGGCTCTGCCAGACGCGCGTGCCGGTCTACCTGACCATCGACCTCGACTGCCTTGACCCTTCGGCCTTTCCCGGTACCGGCACGCCTGAGGCGGGCGGCGTAAGCTTTCTGCAGCTTTTACAGGCGATCCGCACCGTGACAAAGGCAAACATCGTCGGCGCAGACGTCAACGAGCTGGCCCCCATGCTCGACCAGAGCGGCGTTTCGACCGCCACGGCCTGCAAGGTACTGCGGGAGCTGCTGCTGGCGCTGGAAAAGTAAGCAGCCATCCCTGTAGGGGGCGGCGTCCTCGACGCCCCGCGCAACGGCATTCACATAGAGGCCGTAGGGGGCGATGCTCGTCATCGCCCCGGGAACGGCATCGCTGCCGCTAGGTTCCGCGGGCGGGCAATGCCCGCCCCTACAAAGCCAAAACGCATATCATAAAAAACAACAAAAAATACAAAGGAGTCCCATCATGAGCAAAGTTCTTGTTATCGGCTGCGGCGGCGTTGCATCTGTCGCCATCTCCAAGTGCTGCCAGGTCAGCGATGTTTTCACCGAGCTGTGCATCGCCAGCCGCACCAAGTCCAAGTGCGATGCCCTCGCCGCCAAGCTGGCCCCGCACACCCAGACCAAAATCACCACCGCACAGGTCGATGCCGATGATGTGCAGCAGCTCTGCGACCTCATCAACGCCTACAAGCCTGACCTTGTCATGAACATTGCCCTGCCCTATCAGGATCTGACCATCATGGACGCCTGCCTTGCCTGCGGCGTCAACTATATGGACACCGCCAACTACGAGCCGGAAAACACCGATGACCCGGAATGGCGCGCCATCTACGAGAAGCGCTGCAAGGAGGCTGGCTTCTCCGCCTACTTTGACTACAGCTGGCAGTGGGCCTACAAGAAAAAGTTTGAGGATGCCGGCCTGACCGCCCTGCTGGGCTGCGGCTTTGACCCGGGTGTAACCCAGGCCTACTGCGCCTACGCTGCCAAGCATGAGTTCGATTCCATCGACACGATCGACATTCTGGACTGCAACGGCGGTGACCACGGCTACGCCTTTGCCACCAACTTCAACCCCGAGATCAACCTGCGCGAGGTCTCTGCCCCCGGCAGCTACATGGAGAACGGCAAGTGGGTCGAGATCCCGGCCATGAGCATCAAGCGCGAGTACAACTTTGATCAGGTCGGCCAGAAGGATATGTACCTGCTGCATCATGAGGAGATCGAGTCTTTGGGCAAGAACCTGCCCGGCGTCAAGCGCATCCGTTTCTTCATGACCTTCGGCCAGAGCTACCTTGACCACATGCGCTGCCTTGAGGATGTGGGCATGCTCTCCACCACACCCATCAACTACAATGGTCAGGAAATCGTCCCCATCCAGTTCCTGAAGGCTCTGCTGCCCGATCCCGCCAGCCTCGGCCCCCGCACCAAGGGCAAGACGAACATCGGCTGCATCTTCACCGGCAAAAAGGACGGCAAGGACAAGACCTACTACATCTATAATATCTGCGACCATCAGGAGTGCTACCGCGAGGTCGGCAGTCAGGCCATCAGCTACACGACCGGTGTGCCTGCCATGTGCGGCGCCCTGATGATGCTGACCGGCGAGTGGGTCAAGCCCGGCGTCTACACGGTCGAGGAGTTCAACCCCGATCCGTTCCTCGATGCACTGGATAAGTACGGCCTGCCCCGCAGCGAGAACCACAACCCGGTTCTGGTGGACTGATGGCACTGCACGATGCACGGCCGCCGTTCGCGGCCATCGGCGGCACGGTGCCGCCGGAATTTGCCGCCCTGCCAACACCCTGCTACCTGCTGGACGAGGCCGCGCTGACCCGCAACGCGGAGATTCTGGGCGGGCTGGCACAGCGCACCGGCTGCAGGGTGCTGCTGGCGCAAAAGGCGTTCAGCAACTATGACCTGTATCCCCTGCTGGCGCCGCACCTGGCCGGAACCGAGGCCAGCGGCCTGTTTGAGGCACGGCTGGGTGCCGAGGAGATGCCCAACAAAGAAGTCCATGTATTCTGCGCCGCCTACCGCGCGGACGAGATGGACGAGCTGCTGCGCTATGCCGACCATATCGTCTTTAACTCCCCTGCGCAGCTGGCAAAATTCGGTGCCAAGGTCAAGGTGGCGGGCAAAAGCGTAGGGCTGCGCATCAACCCCGAATGCTCCACGCAGGACGGCCACGCGATCTACGACCCCTGCGCGCCCGGCAGCCGCCTTGGTACGACCCGCGCAGCATGGGATGCCGCCGTGTCGCAGGACCCCAGCCTGCCGCAGCTTTTGGACGGACTGCACTTCCACACTCTCTGCGAGCAGGACGCCGATGCACTGGCCGTGACGCTAGACGCCGTGGCAGAAAAATTCGGCGATCTGCTGCCCAATATGCAGTGGCTCAACTTTGGCGGCGGACATCACATCACCCGCCCCGGCTACGACATTGCCACGCTGGAGCACTGCATCGCCCGCGCACAGAATGCGTGGAGCATGACGGTCTATCTGGAGCCGGGTGAGGCCTGTGCGCTGAATGCCGGTTACCTGCTGACCCGCGTGCTGGATGTTGTAAAAAACGGCGATACCACCGTAGCCATTCTGGATGCCAGCGCCGCCTGCCATATGCCGGATGTCATTGAGATGCCCTACCGCCCGCCGCTGCTGGGCGCAGAGGAACCCGGTGAAAAGCCCTGCACGGTACGCCTTGCCGGACCGACCTGTCTGGCCGGGGATGTCATCGGCGATTACAGCTTTGACACCGCCCCCCGCGCGGATGACCTGCTGGTATTCGGCGATATGGCCATCTACACGACCTGCAAAAACAACACCTTCAACGGTATGCCGCTGCCGGCCATCCTCCGCCGCTGTGCGGACGGCTCTGTGCGCAGCATCGCGGCCTTCGGGTATGAGGATTTCAAATATCGGCTCGGCAGCAGAAAGTAACACTGTGCCCGCGCACGGTGGACACCAAATGGTCGGTTTTCGGCATTTTTGAGCAAATTCTTCTGTATAGTTTATAAAATTATAGACAATACATGCAAATAGTGTTACAATGGTGACAGTATGGGGCGGATTCATCCCCCCGCAAGTAAGGAGAATTGCCGTGAAGCTGAACAACCGCCGCACCATTCTGGTGGGCCTTGCGTTTTTGTCGATCTGTACCTTCTGGCAGATGTACGACAGCGTTATGACCCTGATCCTGACCGACACCTTTAAACTGAACGAGACCTTCGCCGGTGCTATCATGGCGGCGGACAATGTACTGGCGCTGTTCCTGCTGCCGTTCTTTGGTGCCCTGTCCGACAAGACCCACACCAGAATCGGGCGCCGTATGCCGTTCATCGTAGGCGGTACGGCCGCTGCAGCTGTGCTGATGAACCTGATTCCCCTGTTGGACGACCGCTATGCCGCCAACCCCAGCCCGGCCACGCTGGTGATCTTTATCGTGGTGCTGGGCCTGCTGCTGGTGGCGATGGGCACCTATCGTTCCCCCGCTGTGGCGCTGATGCCCGATGTCACCCCCAAGCCGCTGCGCAGCCGCGCCAATGCCATCATCAATCTGATGGGCGCCGTGGGCGGTATCCTGTATCTGGGGCTTGCGGCGGTGCTGTACCCCGCCTCCAAAACCCACGGGCTGGCGCATGTCAGCTACCGCCCGCTCTTCCTCATCGTTTCGCTTATCATGGTCACGGCTGTTTTGATCCTCTGCCTGACCATCAAAGAGCCTAAGCTCGAGGCCGAAAACCAAAAGCTGGAGGTAGCCCACCCCGAATGGAACCTTGCTGCCGATGACGGGCAGGGCCATGAGGTGCTGCCCGCGCCGGTCAAGCGCAGCCTGACTTTCCTGCTGATCTCGATCTCGCTGTGGTTTATCGGCTATAACGGCGTTACAACCTGGTTCACCAAATATGTCGAGGCTGTCATGGGCGAGGGTCTGGGCGGCGCGTCCACCTGCCTGCTGGTTGCCACGGCAGGTGCCATCGTCTCCTATATTCCCATCGGTGCGCTGGCCGCCAAGATCGGCCGCAAGCGCACGATCCAGTGCGGCATTGTGCTGCTGGCCACCTGCTTTATGCTCGGCTACCTGCTGACGACTGTCTATTCCTCCATCCAGCCCATCATGTATGTGGTGTTTGCGTTGGTCGGCCTTGCCTGGGCAGGCATCAATGTCAACTCTCTGCCGATGGTCGTGGAGATGTGCCGCGGCAGTGACATCGGCAAATTTACCGGGTATTATTACACCTTCTCGATGGCCGCGCAGGTCGTGACCCCCATTGTCGCGGGCAGCCTGATGCGCGCCATTGACTACCGCGTACTCTTCCCCTACGCCGCAGCCTTTGTGGCGCTGAGTTTTGTCACCATGTGCTTTGTGCGCCACGGTGATACCAAGGCCGAAGCGAAGAAGGGCCTTGAGGCCTTTGAGGATATGGACAGCTAAATAAAATTTCTGGCGGGAGCGATCCGCTCCCATCAGGAAAAAAGGACATCCGCATTACCCACGGATGTCCTTTTATTATTTGACGCTGTTTTGTCTGTCACACCACTGGTTACGACTCCATCTGATTCACGCCTGGTCGTACTTGCTGGGCACGGCGCGCAGAGAGATCGTACGGTCAAAGGTGCTGTATGCGGTCAGGTAGGCGGTAAAGCAGCCGTCCATCCGGCCCATGCTGCCCTCCTTGCCGGCGGTGTAGTTATGCTCGGCAAAGCAAGGGCCGACAGAAATACCGTTCACACCCTTGGATGCGACCAGCGTGCCGTCCTTGACGACGACACCGCCGCCGTCATTGCCCTCGAGCATGAAATGCTCGTTCTCGACGCGGCAGCCCGCGTTGAAGGCCAGCTCCACCCGCAGCGGGGCGCGGTCGATGCCGGAGTTTACGATGTGGATGTCCAGACCGTTTTCGACCTCGTTCACCTGCACGTCAAACACCATGTCGGGGCCGTAGAGCTTTTCGCGGTGGGCGTTGTCCATCTGCCACCAATCGCTGGTGGCGGGCTTTTCGGCAAAGGGCAGGTAATACCAGCCGGTCATGGTCTGGTGCAGGGCATAGCCATCGTCCTTGGGGGCCAGAGTTGCGGGGACAAAGTTGCGGTGCTCGCAGAAGCTCGCGCCGATGCGCACGGTCAGCGTGAAGTCGCCGTGCTGGAAGAACAAAAAGCTCGGGCTGTTGTTCAAGATCGTGTAGGACCAGCTTCCGCGGCGGCAGCGCACAATGCCCGACCCTTCGTAATATTTGTGGTAGTTCGTCGGGGTTGCGCTGCCCTCGTGCTCCAGCGCGGCCAGCTCGGGCAGCAGCATCAGGTTGATGAGGCAGTCAAAGCTGCGCAGGGCATGGCGCTCCACCATCTGCATAATGGCGTTGGCGGCGTCCAGCAGTTCGGGCTTGCGGCAGGTATAGCCCATGTAGAGGTATTCAAGATAATACTCCCGCGGGTAGATCTTTTTGCCCATGTCCCATCGGGTGGAGTTGTTGGTAAAAATGCTGTCGTCGGGGTCGATGTAGGTCAGCATCATTTCCAGATTGCGCAGCACCGGCGCATAGTAGCTCTCGTCGCCGGTGGCCACGGCCAGCATGATCATGGCATCGTTGTTGATGCGGTTGTAGTTGCCGGCCGAACGCTCGGCGTACTCGCCGTCCTCGTTGCAGTCGTTGCCCTCTTTCAGGATGGCCTCGGCGGCGGTGCGGCATTCCGGCTTATCAAACAGCTTGGCGCAGAGCATCAGCACCGACGCGATGGCCCAGCGGTGGTTCGGGGTGTGGAAACCGCAGTGGCACAGGGCATCGGCTGCATCGCGGATGATGGCCTCATACTTAGGCTTCAGCTCCGCAGCAGCGGCCTTGGCTTCGGGCGCGGCGGGCAGTGCGCCGTCCACGACCTTGCACAGGTAGACATAGGCGGGCAGCAGCCGCTTGGTGCAGAAAGCCGTATCCGGGCCGGAGAAGAAGTTGCAGTTGATGAGGTCAAAGTAGCCGCCGGGCCGCTGGGAGCGGCGCACAAAAGCCAGCGCCAGCGCCAGACGGCGGCCCAGCTCGGCGTCCAGATAATAGCGGCTCTCGGGGTTCAGGTAGCAGGCCGTCATTGTCGTGGCGCGGTAGATGGCCGTTTTCGGCTCGGCCAGACTGTCCGCTTTGGGGAAACCGCCGCAGAAGGGGCTGTTCTCGTCCAAAATCTGGATATCGAGATAGCGCTGCACGCGGCTTTCGCTGTCGTGCAGGATACGTTCATAGTGTTTGCGCATAGGTCCGCTCTCCTTATTTGCCTTTGCCCAGCAGGGCCGCGCCGATGATGCCCGCATCGCCGAACAGCTCAGCCGACATGATGCGGGGCTGCTTGGGGCAGCTGCGGCCATAGCCGTGTGCGGCATTGAACGCCCGGATCGGCTCGACCAGTACGTCGCTGCGGCGGCTGATGCCGCCGCCCAGGCAGAGCACCTCGGGCTGGAAGATGTTGATGATGCTCGTCACACCGACGCAGAGATAGTGTACATAGGTGTTGACCACCTGCACGGCGGTCTCATCGCCCGCGTCGTAGGCAGCCAGGATGACCTTGCCGTTGACGTTGGCTTCCTCGTTTTCCGCCAGCGCCCAAAGCTTGCTCTCTTTATGGGCGGCCATGGCCTCCCGCGCCTGATGAATGAGCGCCGTGACGCTGCCGTACTGCTCAAAGCAGCCGCGCATACCGCAGTTGCACTCTTTCCCGTGCATATCAATCACAAAGTGGCCCAGTTCGGCCGCTGCGCCGTTGCAACCGGTCAGCAGCTTGCCGTTCAGCACTACGCCGCCGCCGACACCGGTGCCCAGCGTGACCATGACCATGCTGCTGCTCCCTTTGCCTGCGCCCGCGCAGTACTCGCCCCAGGCGGCAACGTTGGCATCGTTATCCACATAGACGGGCAGGCCGGTGCGCTCGTGGATCATCTGGCCCAGCGGGACGTTGTCAAATTCCAGATTGTTGGCATACAGCACGGTGCCGGTGTCCACATCGACGCTGCCGGGCGCACCGATGCCCACCCAGGCGGCATCACTCAGGGCCAGGCCCAGAGCAGTCGCCATGCGGCGGCAGAGCAGCGCGATACGGTCGGCGATGTCCGACGCCGGGCAGGGCAGCCCGGTCTTGATGCTGTCGGTCAGCAGCAGTTTCCCGTCTAGATCGGCAATGCCGCCTGCGATGTTGGTGCCGCCCAGATCGATCCCGATACAATAACGCATAATCTACCTCGCTTCTTTCACTTTATTTCAATTTCTGCGTCGGCTTGCAGAATTTCGTAAACAGCATAAACACGATGAAAAATGCCAGTGCGGACAGCGGCAGGACCCGGATGCCGACGGCATAGCCCGTCATATCCACCAGCTTGCCGAAGCCGACGTTGAACAGGATATCCGCCAGCGACGCGATGCTTAAAATCGTGCCCGCCGCGCCGGAGACCTGCTGCGCCGGGAAATAGAGCCGGATGCTCATGACCAGCGTGGGGTACAAAATGGAGAAGGACAAGCCGCTGATGGCCCAGACGGGCATCGTCACCGCGCCGCCCAGCGAGCCGATCAGATACAGCACACAGGACACGCCGCCGAAAGCCGCCAGGCTTTTGAGGGCTCCCAGCTTATCCACCAGCGGGGACAGGCAGAGCCGCCCGATCATCATACCGCCAAAGAACACCGAAAGATACTTGGCCGCCGAGGCCTGGGGCAGGCCCAGACCGTCTACGCCGTAGGCCACCATCCAGTTCATGACACCGTGCTCGGCGATAAAGTAGAACCCGAACACCAGCACATAGGGCACGATGATACGCCAGTCATAGCCGCCCTTTTGTGCCGGGGCATCCGCCGGGGCGGCGGCCTCCTCCGGCACATTGCAGAAGAGCAGCAGCACAAAGGCCACCGCGCCCAGAATCAGCAGCACCAGATTTGTGTGCTGCCAGAAGGCAAAGCCGTCGGCGTGGCTGCCCAAAATATACTGGCTGCCGCTGGTGCCGATTTCCTGCGTGAAGAACAGGAAGTTGACGAAGAACCCCGGCGCTGTGGCAAACAGCAGCGGCGTGATGAGGTTCATCGTGGTATTCAATAAGGTGGAAGAACCCAGCGCCAGCGCCATGCCGATGAGCAGCACCGTGTAATTGCTGGTAAAGGCAAACAGCGCCAGGGCGGCCATCCAAATCAGGATCAGCACCTGCAGCACACGCTTTTTGGAAAAGCGGGTGCTCAGGTTGCCGCCCACCAGCAAAAACACCAAGTTGCCGATGTAGCTTGCCGTGACGATCAGCCCCAGCTGGGTCGTTGTCAGGGAGAAATGCTCTTGGAAGATCGTGGAAAAAATTCCGCGCAGGCTGTCATTGCTGCCAAGCCCCACCATGAGCACCACAAAGGCAAAGAAGGTAAGGCGGCTGCTCCATTTTTTTGTCATCAGACCTGGGCCTCAGCTTCCATCAGGAACAGAATTGCCATGGCCTGACCGTAGGGCATCGGGTGCAGGGGGATCTGCTTGTAGAAGTCCTTGCTCTCGCGGCCCATCGGGGTGCCGTAGGACACCTGCTGCACAACGCCCTTTTCATCGATGCAGTCCAACACAGGCTGCAAGGCGCGCATGGCATTGGCGCGGTAGCTTTCGGGCACAATGCCCTGCTCGACGGCTTTCAGGATGCCGAAGCCGAAGCCGCTGGTGGCGCTGGCCTCCAGATAGGAGGTCGGGTCATCGATCAGGGTGTGCCACATGCCGCCCTCGTCCTGATACTTGGCCAGGCTCTCGATCTGGCGCAGCAGCGCGTTCTCAAGGATGCGGCGGTCGGGGTTGCCTACGGGGACGATTTCCAGCAGCAGGGGGATGGCAGCCGTCACCCAGCTGTTGCCGCGGCCCCAGAACGCCTCGGCAAAGTTATGGCAGCCATCAAAGCAGAAACCATGATACCACAGACCGGTCTTTTTGTCAGCCAGATATTTGGTGTGGACAAGGTACTGGTAGACAGCCTCGTCAATATAGTCCTGGCGGCCCAGGATGCGGCCGATATTGGCCAGCGGCAGCACAGTCATGAACAGCGTATCGTCCCACAGCTCGCCATCGTTGACGCGATCGGATGTGACATGCTGGAAGCCGCCCTCGCCCGCGCGGGGCAGGCCGTGCATGGCCCACTCGGCCCACTCTTTGCAGATATCGCCGTACTTTTCATTCTTGGTGTACTCATACAGGTAGCTCAGGGCAAAAATGGGGGCCATCGTGTTGATGTTCTTGCTGGGCAGGCCCTCGGCAATGCGGGCGTCGTAGTACTCTGTCAGCACATCCAGGCAGCGCTGGTCGTGCTTTTTCTCAAACAGCTTCCACAGGCCATACAGGCCCACGCCCTGGGTCCACTCCCACAGCATATAGCGGGCCAGGTTGCCCTGATCCATGTTAGATTTTGCCATGTTCTCCAGGAAGGTCTCGTCCCTTTCATACAGGACGGATTTGAAGCTCTCAATGCAAAGCTCCAGTTTGTTTTCAATATCAGCTTTCTGCATGGTGGTTTTCTCCTTTTTATTATAATAGGTAGACATAACGTTCGAACTTGCCTAAAGTATATCATAGGGGCAAAGGCAAAAACCACTCTGATTTTGTCTTTGTCACTGAAATATATTGCACTTTTTGCGAGTGCGAGTATAATAGAGACAGGAACATTTTTGACGGAGGCTGCCTATGTATCTGGACGACGCATTGCTGTACAATCAGGGGTACATGATTTCGATCAACGATCTGGATTCGCCGCTGTTTTACCTGTTCGACTACGATTCGCGGTCGTTCAAGATCAACATGAGTTTCCAGCATTTCCACCAGTTTCACGAGATACACGTTCTGTTAAGCGGCCGTGCATCACATCTCATCGAGGGCGACTATTACACCCTGCAGCCCTATGATATCGTGTTGCTGCGCCCTTCCCTGCTGCACAAGACCGAGTATCCGGCGGGCGGCGACTGCCGGCGGCTTATCATCAACTTCCGCGTGCCGGATGATTCCCCCGCGCTGCACGAAATGCTGCAAAGCTGTTTACAGCCCTTCGGGGCCGAGGTGCCCATCTACCGCTTTACCGGTGAGACGCGGGCTCAGGCATTCTCGCATCTGAACGCGATCTTCACGCTGGGCAAGCAGCCGATGACCCCGCTGACGCAGCAGTTCATCCACTGCCATTTCCTGCAATTTCTGGCCACCGTGGCCCAGCACGCGGGCGAGAGCAGCTACGAGCCGCAGGAGCTCAGCGATTCCATCACCCAGAAGGTCTACGCCGTGACCAGCTACATCCACCGGCACTACGCCAGCGAGCTTTCGCTGGAATATCTGGCGGAGAAATTCTTCATCAGTCCGTACTATTTGTCGCACCAGTTCCGCCGGGTGACAGGGTTCTCACTCATCAACTACATCCAGATCACCCGGGTGCGCAACGCCCAGCAGCTGTTGCTGTACACCGACATGAAAATTGCCGATATCACGACGAGCTGCGGCTTTACGAGTTTTTCCCAGTTCAACCGGGTGTTCAACAAGTTCTGCCATACCTCGCCGTCCCAGTTCCGCGTCAACGGCGTCGTCACCCCCATCACCGCCATTCCCTTCGAGAAGGACCCCTCCCCGGGGAGCACGAAGGTGTAACATTTTCTGGTGCCGCCCCTTCTCGGGGCAGGCACCTTTTTTATTTTTCCTGCATCGTCAGTTTGCCATAATTGTCAAAACCACTGTACTGCATCGGGGCGTCGTTTACATACAGCGTCTCGCCCCACTGGCAGCGCAGTTCGCCGTAGACGGGGTCCACAAAGCGGTAGCGGCGGCCCTCAGCATCGGCATCCAGCGCAGCCCCGCGCATGGCGGCCTTGAAATCCTCAAACGCCGCAAACTCGTCGGCCTGCGCGGCACGCACCAGCCAGATGCAGCGGCGGCCCTCGGCGATGCACTCGCGGTCCTTGTTGGAGCCGAAGTCCTGCATCCGCATTCCATTGCTGCAATACACCGCCGCATAGGCACTGCCCAGCTGCACAAAGGCCCACTTGCCTTCGACCTCGCAGCGGTCAAACTCCATCGACGGCAGGTACAGGTGGGTGAAATCGACCGGGTGTTCGGGGGCGATATCATAAATCAGCCCCGCGAACGCTTTGTACTGGTTGACCTTGGGCAGGGTGCCATTGCCCGCCCAGTAGGACGGCCGCGCCGCGCCGAAGAGCACCCGCTCGCCGGGGTGGGTGACCCACAGCTGCGCCACGGCGTTGAAGGTCAGCTGGAAGGGGTTCTCCTGATGGCCCGGTTCGCCGGGGTGGAAGTCGTTGGCGCTGGTCATCATGTAGTCGGCGGTCTTGTAGGTGTACAGATCCACATAGCCGTCATTGCCCTGGGTCGTCTGGCAGATCATTTCCTTGCCCCGGGGGATGCTGAACCACTGGGCAAACTCCTTCGGCGGCTCGTAATCAGACAGGCAGTAGGAGGTGATACCCTTGCCCGCGTGGCCCGGCACGCCGTACCCATAGCCGATCCAGCTCAGGCCGGAGGGGCAGTTGGACCAGTTGCCGAACTGCTCCTTGATGTAGGTGCGGCCCGACGACGAGGCGAAGATGCCCTGCTGGCTGTGGACGGCCAGCAGGTAGTAGGCAAAATCCATGCCCTCGCGGCCCAGCTCCCGCATGGCGGGGTCCTGAGCAAAGGCATACAGGCTGCCGAAGCCCAGCGTGTCAATGGGCAGGTAGGGGCTGGAATTCCACTCGGTAAAGCCCTCTTTGCGGAAGGTGACGAACCAGTCGTAGAGCATATTCTTGGCCTTGGCCTGCATCTGGCGGCCGGTCAGCCCGCTGTTGGTAAAGACCTCATCGGGGAACAGCTCGCCCGCCAGCAGCTGGCAGGTGTGGAACATCAGGGCGTGGTTCTCGCTCCAGAACCACATGGCATCGTTGCCCGGCTCATCGATCCAATAGCGGAAACCCAGCAGACAGTCGGTCAGCTCGTTCTCGGTCTTTTCGGACAAAATACCGCTGCCGCGTTTGCCGAAGGTGCGCAGGATGTAGGGGTAGTAGACAAGGTAAAAATCGCTGCAGTCGAAGCGGCGGCGGATGTAGTCGGACTGCACGGCCAGCAGCTTTTCGGCCTCGGCGGTGTCGCCGCCGGTGGCTAAGATCGCCAGTGCGCGGTTCGTGTTCTGCTCGCCCCAGCGGGCCAGCAGCTCCAGCGCCTGGCGCTTGCGCTCGGCCACGGTGGGCAGGGCGCGGGGCAGCACGCTCTCGGTGTGAATTTCCACACTGATGGGTCGGGTCAGCCGGATGCCCTCGACCTCGGTCGTGACCTGCAGCAGCAAAAATGCCAGCGGGAAGGTCTTGCAGTCGCCCAGGCTGATTTGACTCGCGTGGGGGAGCGTGTCAGCCTCGCGGCGGAAGAGCACGCCGCCCTTGACATTTTCCTCGGTGCCGCCGACAAAGGCCAGGTGATAGCTCTCGGCGATATCCGCGCCGTCGTAGTCCAGCAGCACCGGGCCGGCGGTAAAGTGGTTGCGGTGGAACGCCAGGCTGCGCATCAGGTGCTCGGCCTCGGCCAGGCGGGCCGCGTCGGCCTCCCCCACCGGGATGACCTGTTCGGGCGCGGTGCCCTCGCCCTTCCAGCGCAGGCGCAGAATGATCGTAGCATCGCGCTCGGCGTAGTTGTCAAAGAACACAAGAAGCTTGTTGCGGCCCTTTTGCAGCGGCAGGGTCAGCGGCATGGGGACAGGCTCGTTGTGGTGGTAGGGGGTCACTTCGGTCAGCTTTTCGCCGTTCAGCCAGAGGGCCGCGCCGCCGCAGGTGATAAGGTCAAAGGGCACACTGCCCGCCTCGGCGGCGTCCAGCTCGGTGTAAGCCCAGGCGCTCAGGCAAGCAGGGGTCTCACAGTCCCAGGCGTAGGTCACGCCGATATCGTCAAACGGCCAGTAGACGGTAAAGGGGGTAACGTTATCCGCGCCGCCCACCAGCCCGCCGGGGCGGGTGTCCAGCTGCGCGGGCCAGGCAGTGGCTTTGGCGCGGCGCTCGGCCTTGAACTGTTCCTCGCCGGGTTTATCCTTGGGGGCGGTGTTCAGCTTTTCGTTTTCGGCACCGTGCAGGGCCGTGGGCTTGGTGATGACCGGCGTTTCGGTCACGCCGCTGACCAGCCAGCGGTCCACATACCCGTGAAATAAGGGAAAACGCAATTCGTTTGCCATACTTCGGCTTCTCCTTTATTAAAAAAGGTTTATTAAAAAACAACAGACGCCCGCCCGGTTTGGGCGGGGCGTCTGTTCGCCCTGGGGAATCACTTCCCCTGTTGATTCGGTTGATTAGTGTGCCCAGCCGGCCTTGTCAGCCAGTGCGGTAGCAAACTCGGTCAGAGCGTCAGACGGAGTCAGGTCGCCGTTGACAGACTGCTTCAGAGCGTCACGGTACTCGTTGTCGTAGTAGTTGCGCCACTCGGAGCTTTCGTCGATGGCGAATGCATCGGTGGTCTGGCCGACCTCAGCCTGCAGGACCTTGTAGTCGGCAGCCTGATCAGGATCAGCAGGCTCATAGGTGACGGATTTCAGAGAGGACAGGCCCTTATCAAGTGCCAGATAATCGGCAAAGTTCTTGTCGGTGTAGAACCACTTCAGGAACTCAAGAGCCAGATCCTTGTTCTTTGCGTTGGTGGGAACGGCCAGACCGGCACCGCCCAGGATAGCGGAACCGCCTGCAGAACCGACAGGAGAGGGCATGACGCCGAACTTGAAGCTGGTGATATCCTGCACGAAGGGGTTGTAGTTCCAGGAGCCGGAGAAGTAGATGCCTACGTCACCGTTCTTGAAGTAGTCGCCCGGGTTGTCGCTGGAGCCACCGGCCCAGATGGCCTTGGGCATGATGCCGCTGTTGTTGGCATCGACAAAGGCCTGCAGGGCGTCAATGTTCTGCTGGCTGTCTGCAACGACCTTGAAGGAGTCGCCGTCCTTCTCGACCAGAGAACCGCCGTTCATGTACATCAGGTTGTCATAACGAGCGCGGGAGTAATCCATAGCCATGCCGTACTTGACAGCGCCGGAGTCCTGCAGCTTCTTGGCAGCCTCATAGACCTCGTCCATGGTCCAGCGGTCGTCCACCGTCGGGCACTCGATGCCGGCAGCCTCAAAAGCATCCTTGTTGTAGAATACGTTGGTGATGGTGAACTGCTGGGGCAGAACAGACAGCTTATCCGTCAGGTAGTTCTGGCTGATGATCTGCAGGGCCTGCGGCTCAAAGATGGAGGTGTCAATGCACTTGCCCAGATCCTCGAACTCATCGGGGTACAGACGAGCCAGACGGGTGGTGGACAGCAGATCCGGCAGGTCGTTGTTCTTGGCCATCAGGGGGAACTTGGTCAGCTGGTCATCGTAGGGGATGACCATGATGTCAACGGTGTTGCCGGTCTCATCGGCCCACTTGTTCAGGGTGGTAGCGAATGCATCGCCCTCGCCGGGCTCCTCAGACAGCATGACCTTCAGGGTCTGGCCGCCGGCAGAAGCGGCGCCGGAAGCTGCGGTGTCCGTTGTTGCAGCGGAGCTGGCCGTAGATGCAGCGGGAGAACCGCCGCAGGCTGCCAGAGAAGCCGCCATCGCGGCTGCCAGAGCCAGAGAAAGTGCTTTTTTCATGTTGGTTTTACCTCCTGTAAAGTAGAAATAAAAATAGGGTATATTAACCGGACCCTCATCCGGTTTGCTCCGTTCCGGGGCTTGGGAACTGGGCTTTCAGTTCCCTTGGTGTATCCATAGTGTACCATTGCGGCGGGTGGATTCTCTACGCCTATCTTGCTGATTTGCATTGTGGCATATTGCATTTTTTGCGCCTTGATTTTTCAATCTGGCAAATTGCATCAAGAAAAACGGCTGAAATTGTGCACTTTTCACACATCGTTTGTTCTAATGATGCCAAGTTGCGCTTATTTTGCGCCAGCGCTTATTTTTTCAGTGAAAAAAATGCAATGTTTCTGTAACCAAATTTTAATAAAAAGCAGTCGTTTTCCCCCGTAAACAATAAATGCGCACCATTCGCCCTCTACCGCGCAAAAACTGCATTGTCTGCACAGTTTTGAGATGTTATACTGTGCCTGAACAGGGGTTGCCTGGGTGCGGGCGAACAATGTTCGCCCCTACAATACCGTTACCCGCCTTGCTGCCTCGTAGGGCGGCCAGTCCCCTGGACGCCGCTTCCCTTACCACACACTCAACCTTATAAAAAAGGAAGGAGCCGCCATGCAAAACACTGAACTCCGCCGCCGGGCGCGCCCGGTGCTTGACGCCCTGCGCACTTTGGCGCTGCAGGGGCGCACCCCGGTTCTGGGGCTGCGCAAAAAATCCTGCCTCTACCATAGCTGGGACACCGTGCAGGAGGACCCGGCCACAGCCCCCGGCTGGACACCCTTTGCCCCCGGTGATGCTATCGGCGGCGTAGAGGCCCACTACTGCTTCCGGGGCGGCATCACCGCACCGGCGGGCGGCGCCGGGCGTCACCTTGTCTGCCTGGTCTCCACCGGCGCAACCGATATCTGGAACAACAACAATCCCCAGTTCCTCGCCTACTTAAATGGTACGCTGGTCTGCGGACTGGATGTCAACCACACCGAGTTTGACCTGTCCCCCGCCGCTGCCGAGGGCCAGACCTGGCAGCTGGGACTGTACGCCTACTGCAACACCCCGGCTCAGGATGTCTTTTTAAAAGTCGAGACAGCCGTGCGGGACGACGAGATCACCGGCCTGTACTACGACCTGAAAGCCCCTTACGAGGTGCTTGTCCAGCTGGACGAGGGCGACACCAACGCCATCGGCATCGGGCGGTATCTGGAAAAAGCGCTGGATATGCTCGACCTGCGCGACCCGTACAGCGCCACATTCTACGCCAGCGTCGCCGCCGCCCGCCGCTATATGAAAGAGGAATTTTACGAGAGCTTCTGCCAGCGGCAGCCGGTCACGGTGGACTGTGTCGGCCACACCCACATCGACGTAGCCTGGCTCTGGACGCTGGCCCAGACGCGGGAAAAAGCCATTCGCAGCTTTGCCACCGTCAACTACCTGATGGACCGCTACCCCGAGTACAAGTTCCTGTCCAGCCAGCCGCAGCTCTATGATTTTGTGCGCAAAGACTGCCCCGCGCTGTTTGAGAAGATCCGCGCCCGCGTTGCCGACGGCCACTGGGAACCGGAGGGCGGTATGTGGCTGGAATCCGACTGCAACATGGCCAGCGGCGAGAGTTTGATCCGCCAATTCCTGCACGGGCAGGAATTTTTCGGCCGGGAATTCGGCAAACAGGGGCACATCCTGTGGCTGCCGGATGCCTTCGGCTTCAGCGGCGCGCTGCCCCAAATTATGGCCCAGTGCGGCATGGACTGGTTCATGACCACCAAGATGGCATGGAACGATACCAACTGTATGCCCCACGATCTGACCCGCTGGCGCGGCATCGACGGCACCGAGGTACTGGCCTACTTTATCTCCACCAAGGACTATGACAAGCGCCCCGACCGCAACCCGAAACCGAGCTTCAACACGACCTACAACGGCCTGCTGAACCCCAGGCAGGTCATGGGCTGCTGGCAGCGCTTTCAGGACAAGGAGCTGACCCAGGATGTGCTGCAATGCTATGGCTACGGCGATGGCGGCGGCGGTGTGACCGCTGAAATGCTGGAGATCAACCGCCGCATGGAGAAGGGCATCCCCGGTGCGCCCCAGACCCGCCTGACCCACGCGGCCCCCTACTTTGACAAATTGAAGCAGCACCTTGACGAAACGCAGGCCGATCTGCCCTGCTGGCACGGCGAGATGTACTTTGAGTACCATCGCGGCGTGTTCACCAGTCAGGGCCGCAACAAGCGGGCCAACCGCGCCGCCGAGTTTGCCAACCTGACCGCCGAGACCGCCGCTGCTCTGGCCGAAAGCCTGCGCACCGGCTACGCCTACCCCGCCGCCGCGCTGCACCGCAACTGGGAGCTGACCCTGCTGAACCAGTTCCACGATATTTTACCCGGCTCGGCTCTGGGCGAGGTATACGAAGTCTCGCAGCAGCAGTACGGTGAGATTCTCGCGTCCGATGCCAGAATCACCGATGACGCGCTGCACACCGTCGCGGCCCTCGTCAAGACCGACCGTCCCGGCGTGGTCGTGTTCAACCAGCTGGGCTTTGCCCGGGACACCGTCGTCCGCGTCACCTGCGGGGCAAGCGGCATCACCGACGGCGGACACCCGCTGCCCTGCCATGCCGAAAACGGCGTGCTGACCTTTGTTGCCAAGGACCTGCCCGCCAAGGGCTGGCGGTTCTACCCCTTTGCCGACTCAGAACCCGAGACCCCCTGCGCCGAAGTCACCGAAAACGACGGCGGCTATATCATTGACACGCCGCTCTATCACATCGTATTCAACGGCTGCGGCGAGATCACCGCCCTGCTGGACAAAGAGGCCGGCCGCGAGCTGATCCCCGCCGGGCAGTGCGCCAACGAGCTGCAGCTGTTTGAGGACCGCCCCGACGAGTACGACGCCTGGAATCTGGAAAAATACTACCGCCGCCACCACTTTGCGCTGGACAGTGCGGCCCGCCTGACTGTGGCCGAGAACAGCCCGGTCTGCTGCCGCCTGCATCTGGAACGCACCATTTCCCGGTCGCAGCTCGTGCAGGATATCACCCTCTACCCCCACAGCCGCCGCATCGACTTTGCCACCCACATCGACTGGCATGAGCAGCATGTGCTGCTGAAAGCTGCTTTCCCGGTGGATATCTGCGCCGACCGCGCCCAGTATGACATCCAGTTCGGCAGCATTGCCCGGGACACTCACACCAACACCAGCTGGGACGAGGCCCGCTTCGAGGTCTGCGCCCACAAGTGGGCCGACCTGTCCGAGCCGGGCTACGGCGCGGCGCTGCTGAATGACGGCCGCTACGGCTATGACGTCCACGACGGCGTGCTGCGGCTCTCGCTGCTGCGGGCCGCCACCTACCCGGACCCCCACGCCGATCAGGGGGCCCACGACTTTACCTATGCGCTGCTGCCCCACCTGGGCGACTGGCGGCAGGGCGGAGTCATCCCAGCCGGGTACGACCTGAACGCCCCGGCGCTGCCTCTGGCCGTGGCCGCCCAACCCGCGGGCACGCTGCCTGCCGCGTACAGTCAGTTCCGCATAGATGCCCCCAATGTCGTGTTGGAGACCGTGAAAAAAGCCGAGGATGGCTCCGGCCTGATTTTGCGCCTGTATGAGAGCTGGGGCACCCGCACCCGCGCGGCGTTGGCCCTGCCGGATGATGCTGCTGCCGTGCGCTGCACGCCGATGGAACAGCCCTTACCCGGAGAAGAAGCCGTGCAGCACAGCCTGCCGCTGACGCTGCATCCCTTTGAAATTTGCACAATCCATGTACAATTTGCGCAGTGACATTCACTGTGGATGCATGATTTTACAGTTTGCACAATTTCGCAGCATTGCATTTGTGCGTTTTCGCCAAGACGACGGTCGGATTTTGCGCCACCTGCCAAAATCGCGCAAGAAATGCAATGCATTTTGGGACAAGCAAGCAAAAAAACGGTGGTATTTGCGCCTTTTGCAATGCTATACTAAGCACATCGAAGGGACCGGGCGGTGGAATCCCGGCCAAAGAGAATAAAGGAGGAATGAATATGAAGAAGAAATCGTCGCTGAAGCACACCGGCGCATTCTGGGCGTTCTGTGCGCCCTGCTGCATTTTGTTCGGTGTCTTTTTCCTTGTGCCGCTTGTGCTCAGCATCGCTTTTTCCTTCACCAACTATGACGGTTGGAAAACCATTGACTTTGTGGGTCTGACAAACTACATTACATTGTTTAAAGACTCCAAGTTCTATTTGTCCCTGGGGCGGACGCTGCTGTACACGGTCTGCACGCTGCCGTTCCGCGTCATCATCCCGCTGCTGGTGGCGGTACTGCTCTGCTCTAAGCGCGTTGCCGCCAAGAGCCTGACCCGCACGATGGTCTACATCCCCGTTCTGATGAGTGCGCTGGTCGTCGGTATTACCATCAACTGGATGTTCAGCCAGGAGTACGGCCTTGTAAACTTTATCATCCGTTCGCTGGGCGGCACCGCGCTGGAATGGTCGCTGAACCCGCGTCTTGCCACCTTTGTCATCGCGTTCGCATCGGTTTGGGCGTCCATCGGCTTCAACATGATCCTCTACATCGGCGGTATCAACAGCATTTCCAATGATCTGTATGAGGCTGCTACCATCGACGGTGCCAGCGGTGTGCAGGCCTTCTTCCGCATCACAGTTCCGATGCTGGCCCCCACGACGTTCATGGTCGTGCTGCTGTCCACCGTCAACCTGCTCAAAGAGTACGCCTTGGTCCAAGGTATCACGCAGGGCGGCCCCGGCCTGAGCACTACCTTTATTATCCAGTACATCTTCGACAAGGGCTTCAACCAGATGCAGTACGGTTATGCTTCGGCCATTTCTACCGTTGTCATGATCATCTTTGCCCTGATTGCCTTTGCCCAGTTCAAGGTCAATAACGGAGGTGAAACCTGATGAAAGACAAGCACGTCAGCATTCCAATGACGATCCTTTCTCTGGCAATCGGCATCATCGTGATTTTCCCCATTATCTGGCTGGTGCTCAGCTCCTTTAAGCCGTCCGGCGAGCTGTTCACCTACCCGCTGCATATGTTTCCCTCCGCCCCGACGACGGAGCATTATAAGTCCGTTCTGGACGGCGGCTTCATGGGCTATGTGAAGAACAGCCTGTTCCTGGCTGTGGTCGGCACCCTCATCACACTGCTTATCAGCGCCATGTGCGGTTATGCGCTGGCCATCTACCGCTTTGAGATCAAGTACGTCAACCTCGTGTTCGGCGTGTTCCTGCTGGGCACCCTGATTCCCGGTGAGACGCTGACCGTCCCCCAGTTCAGCGTTATCAGCGCCATGGGCCTGTACAACAACATCTGGGGCGTCATCCTGCCTGTTGTCACCACCACGACCGGTATCTTCATGTACCGCCAGCACTATATGTCGCTGCCGCTGTCCCTCGTCGAGGCTGCGCGTATCGACGGTGCCAGCGAGTGGAAGATCTTCTCCCACATCATGCTGCCTCTGGGCTCCAACGTCACCATCACGCTGACGATCTTCAGCTTCATGTGGCGCTGGAATGACTACATCCTGCCGTTGCTGGTTTTGTCTGACCAGAAGAAGTACACGATCCAGATTGCCATCAAGAACTTCATCGGCAACACCGGCGTGGACTGGAGCTCGATTCTGGCGGCATCGGTTCTGTCCATCCTGCCCATCGTCATTCTCTTCATGATCCTGCAAAAATACATTGTCGGCGGTGTCTCCGCCGGCGGCGTCAAGGGCTGATCTTCAAGCTGCTTGTCAACAGATGCCCTCCGGCTAACCGGAGGGCATTTTTTCAAGGAGGTCTTGCTATGAAATACGGTTGCCGCGCCCACGATTACGGCTGCTTTACTGCACAGGAACTCGCTAAAGTGTTAGCTGACAACGGTTACAATGCAGCGCAGTTGGCCATGCCCAAGGCTATACAGGGCATTAAAAGTCTTGTTGCTGTCACCCCGGAGCAGCTTGAAGATGTCCGCAGCGCTTTTGCTGCCGCCAACATTGAAATCACGGTGCTGAGTTGCTATCAGGATCTCAGCAACCCAGATGCAGAGGTGCGCAGAAGCGCTGTATCCAGTGTATTTTCAGCCCTGAAATGCCAAGTCACACTCGGCGCCGGGCAGGTTGGCAGTGAGAGTGCCTGCCGTGATCTTTCCCCTGAGGAAAAGGCGGCTACCCTACCGCTGCTGACCGACAGCATCCTGCGTATTGTTGAGCAGGCTGCACAAATCGGTGGCTGCTTTGCACTGGAGCCTGTCTATACCCACACGCTGGGCACGCTTGAAGCGTTGCAAAAGCTGAAGGAAACTGTGGCAGATCCCCAGCATTTCCATATTATTTTTGATCCAGTCAATGTACTGACGGCCGATACTGCCGCACATCAGGCCGAATTTTGGCCCGGCTGGTGCGAGGTCATAGGCAAAGATTTGGCCTGCATCCACATGAAAGATGCTCTATTTGTTCCCAACGCCCCGCGTATCCCCACCCCGCTTGGCGAGGGGCAGATGGACTATACCATTTTGCGAGACTGGCTGCATCGAGAGCACCCTGATGCTGCCCTGCTACGGGACGAGGTGATCCTCTCCGCCGCACAGCGGGATTTGAACTTTATCCATGCCATGTGAATGCCATTTGCTCTTTTGTGTTCTTATCCATTGAGTGCATAGTTACCGCAACGCCAGACACATCTCTCAAGCAAAAAGAGCCCTGACTGTCAGGGCTCTTTTTCATTGTAAATGATACTATTTCCACCCTCGGGCGGTGGGGTCCAGCATCTCGGCAGCGGAATAGAGCAGCGCATTGCAGATAGCAGCTGCTACGGTGCTGCCACCCTTGCGTCCCATCGCAACGATGGCCGGCACACCATACCGCTCGCAGACAGCCAACAGTCGCTCTTTGCTTTCAACTACATTCACAAAGCCGACCGGCACACCGATGACAAGCGCCGGGCGCAAACCCGTCTCGATCTCCTCTGCGATGGCAAGCAGCGCCGTGGGAGCGTTGCCGACCGCCAGCACCGCGCCGGGATACTGCTGTGCAGCAAGGTGCATGGCAGCCACCGCCCGGGTAGTTCCGGCCGCTCTGGCTGCCTCAGCCACGGCGGGCTCCGCCATAAAACAGAGAGCCCTCCCCCCCAGTCTGGCAAGACCCGGCTTGGTAATGCCCGCCAGCGCCATATTCGTGTCGGTAATGATCGTAGCACCTGCATGCATTGCCGCCACACCGGCTGCGGCGGCTCCCTGCGTGAACTGCAGATTCTCCGCATAGTCGAAATCTGCCGTGGTATGGATGACCCGCTTGACAACGGCAGCGTTCTCCGGCGGAATATCCGCGCCCCGCGCCTGCAGTTCTTCGGTAATAATGGCCATGCTCGTCCGCTCAATATCGGCGGGCAGATGATGCTGCGGCGTCATAGGCTTGCTCCTTTCGGATTTTTCAGTCCCATTGCGGCATATACCGCATCCATATCCAGCGCAAGGCGCACACCGTCCGCGAGCCGGTCAAGCTGCTGCTCACGGTAGGTTTCCATCGGCAGCGGCGCAGCCTGCTCCGGCGCAATGCCCCGGCGGCGGCAGAGATAGGCCGCCAGCCGCTCGGTCAGCTCACCCGAGTCAAACAAACCGTGAAGATAGGTTCCAAACACATTGCCTTTCACGCAGCCCTCGGGTGTGCCGTCCGCCATGGTGCAGAAGGGCGCGCCGTTCACAGCGGTGCGCCCGGTGTGGATCTCATACCCGGTCAGCGCAGCCCCCGCAAAGGGTGCGGCAGCGCGGGCCGTCACCTGCGCGCGGCGCTTTTCGGCGGTGAATACCGTCTCTGTCGGCAGCAGTCCCAGACCGCGCAAAGTGCGGGGCGTGCCGCCCTCGCAGCCCTCGGGATCAGACAGTGTGCGGCCCAGCATCTGATACCCACCGCAGACCCCCAGCACGGGCGTACCGCCAGCCGCCAGCTTCTGCAGGGCAGCCTCCAGACCGGACTGGCGCAGCCAGAGCAGATCCTCCACCGTATTTTTGGTGCCGGGCAACAGTACCAGATCGGGTGCGCCCAGCTCCCGCACGGTGTGCAGATAGCGCACACCCAGCAGCGGGTGCTGCTCCAACGGGATAAAATCGGTAAAATTGGAGATATGCGGCAGCCGTACGATTGCCACATCCAGCGGCTTTACGGTCTTTTTGCGGCAAAGCCGTTCGGAGAGGGAGTCCTCGTCCTCGATGTCCGCATCCAGATACGGCACAACGCCCAGCACCGGCAGCCCGGTTTTATCCTCCAGCATGGCAAGACCGGGGCGCAGGATTTCAACATCACCACGGAATTTATTGATGATAAGCCCTTTGATGCGGCTTCGCTCCCGTTCCTCAAGCAGCGCAACCGTACCGTACAGCTGGGCAAACACCCCTCCGCGGTCGATGTCCCCCGCCAGCAGCACCGGCGCATCGACCAGCTCTGCCAAGCCCATATTGACAATGTCATCCGCCTTCAGATTGATTTCAGCCGGGCTGCCGGCGCCCTCGATGACAAGAATGTCATATTCCTCGGCAAGGCTGTTGTAGGCACGCAATATATCGGGGATCAGCGCGCGCTTATGGCGGAAGTATTCCGCCGCAGGCATATTCCCGCGCACCTCACCGTTGACAATAACCTGACTGCCGACATCGCTGCTGGGCTTGAGCAGAATCGGGTTCATCCGCACATCGGGTTCAATGCCCGCTGCCTGCGCCTGCACGACCTGCGCACGGCCCATCTCGAGACCGTCACGGGTCACAAAGCTGTTCAGCGCCATATTCTGGCTTTTGAACGGCGCTGTTTTATAACCATCCTGCGCCAGAATCCGGCAGAGCGCCGTGCAGAGCAGGCTTTTGCCTGCACCGCTCATCGTTCCCTGCACCATGATACATTTTGCCCGGCTCATGTAAGCACCTCCTTCATGATGGCAAGCAGCTTGGTGTTTTCTTCCTTTGTGCGCACTGCGGTTCGATACCAGCCGTCATCCAAACCCGGGTAGTTGCCGCAGCTGCGCACCACCGCGCCGTGCTGCCGCAGGCTTTCACCAAAATCTGCCGGGGCGCGGAACAGCAGATAGTTCGCCCGCCCCTCGATAACATACAGTCCCAATGCCCGCAGCCCGGCAGCCAACCGGGGCCGCTCGGCCTCGATCAGCGCGCGCACCTCCTCGGCGTAGGCACTCTCCTGCAGTGCTGCCAGTCCGGCTGCCTGCGCCAGACCGGAGACCGCCCACGGCTGCCCCGCCGCCTGCATACCGGTAAGCAGAGCCGTATCACTGCACAGCGCATAGCCCAGCCGCACCCCCGCCATAGCGTAGAGCTTGGTGAAGGCCTTTAGGATCACAAGCTTCGGTGCATCGTTCAAAAATTGTTTTGCCGTCAGTGCATCCCTGTCAGGCAGAAAGTCGAGGAAGCATTCATCCACGACCAGCACCGCACCGCAGTCGGCACAGCGGCTGATGAGCCTTTCCACCAGTGCAGGCGGTGTCACCTGCCCGGTGGGATTGTTAGGCTGGCAGAGAAACACCATGTCCGTTTCCTCGGTCACAGCCTGCACAAAGTCCTCTGTCACCGCAAAATCGTTTGCCTCGTCCAGCAGAAACCGGTCGACCGTGCATCCGACCGTATCCAGCGCGGCAGCATACTCGGCAAAGGTGGGGGCAGGCAGCAGCGCACGGCGCGGCTGCACAGCCAGCACCAGACGGAAGATCAGATCGGCAGCCCCGCTGCCGCACAGGATGTGCTCTATCGGCACGCCCTCAGCGGCAGCAAGGGCGGCGCGCAGCTCCCGGCAGAGAGGGTCCGGGTAGCGATCCGCTGTCGGCAGCGCTGCCGAGATAGCCGCAGCCACCCCATGCGGCAGCCCCAACGGGCTGACATTTGCCGAGAAATCCAGCGCATCCCGGCCAAATTCTGCCCGGTAGCCCGCCCAATCACCGCCATGGACCAACTTCATACAAACTCTCCTCACATCATCAAAGCAAATCGGACGGCCAGCCCGATTATAAGCGCGAGCACACTCTCGGTGTACATCATCCGATCCGCCCGCAGAATATCCTCCGGCTCTATGGGCCGCAGCGCATCGCCGATGGTCGGCTTATCGTAATAGGCGCCGAAGTAGTACGCCGGGCCTGCCAGCTGAACGCCCAACGCCCCCGCGCAGGCACTCTCGGTCTGGGCGCTGTTGGGGCTGGCGTGGTTGTGACGGTCGCGCCGCCAGATACGCCACGCCCCTTTTGCACTGCCGCCGGCCAGCGCTGCCGCCGCCACCCACAGAAGGGCAGCCAGACGGCTGGGCAGCCAGTTCGCGGCATCGTCCAATTTCGCGGCACATCGTCCAAAATACAGGTATTTTTTATTTTTATAGCCGAGCATGCTGTCCATCGTGTTGATGGCCTTGTAGGTCAGCGCCAACGGCGCACCGCCGATAAGCATGTAAAACAGCGGTGCAATGACGCCGTCGCTCGCATTCTCGGCTACTGTCTCCACGGCGGCCTTCGTCACGCCTTCCGCCGTGAGATTCTCGGTATCACGGCCAACGATCCGCGCCACAGCTCGGCGGGCGGCGGGCAGGTCGCCTTTTGCCAGTTCCTTATAAACATTCCGGCTTTCCTGCACAAGCCCCCGCGCCGCGAGTGCCTGCGCGCACCAGAACATCTGAACAGCCAGCCCCGCCAGCGGGTGCAGCCGCGCGGCGAGCGTGCAGATTGTTCCCGTTACAGCCAGCGTTGCCAGCGGCAGCACAGCCGCCACGATCCCGCCGCCGAGCAATTCTCCCCGGGGCGTCTTGGGTAAGACGGCCCGCAGGCGTTTTTCCAGCGCTGAGATGCACCGCCCCATCCATACGACCGGGTGGGGCAGCCATGCCGGGTCCCCAAACACAGCATCCAGCACAAAGCCGCCCGCCACCGCAACGCCGGTCAGCATGTAGCCTCCTTTGTGTACTGCACGGTCTTTACAAGGTGCAGAATATGCTGCGTTTTCCAGTCCCGGGCGTCCAGCACAAAGCCGCCCGCATTGGGTGCGCACCACTCGTAGTAATCCCGGTGCGGCACAGCATAGCGATCCAGCGCCGCCATCTGGGTGCCGCCGTGCGCCAGAATGACCAGCATCTGCTCCCCCTCTGCCAAGGCCTGATCCACAAGGGCTGCAAAGGTCGTGCAGATGCGCTCACAGAACTGGTCCTTCCGCTCGCCGTCCGGGCAGCGGCGCTCACAGTTGGAGGCGACCCACGCCAGATAGTCAGGGTCATGCTCCATCTCAACATAGCTGCGCCCCTCAAAGCTGCCGAAGCACATCTCCTTCAGCCCATCGACCGGGATAAGCTTCGCGTTGGGGAACAGGACCCGCGCGGTCTGCGCTGTACGCTGCAGCGTAGAAATATAGACAACCTTCGGATCAATATCCGCACGGCGCAGCTCTCTGCGCCCCTCCTCCGACAGAGGAATATCCCGCTGCCCCTGATAGCGCTTCTGGGCATTATATTCCGTCAGACCGTGCCGCAAAAGATAAATCAGCATTTCGGCAGTTCTCCTTTCAAAATCGTGGGCAACCCGCAGAACATCTGCACAACGCAGTCTGCCCGGGCCGCCAGCAGGCAGGCCAGACGGCCCGCAGCCTCGCGGCGGGCGCGTTCGGCGGGGTCGATGGGCACGATACCGCCGCCTACCTCGGTAGCTGTGACCACATCATAGGCGGCCAGCTCATCGGCCAGCGCCTGCAGCCCGGTCATTTCTGCGGCGCGGTCCTGCACCTCATAGATCTGCCGCCCGCCAAACTGCGCAGCAAATGTGCGCTTGCCGCTATAAAGCGGCCCCGTGATAAAAAGCATTTACAGCACCCCCAGCCATTGGCTGGCAGCCAGCGCCGCCAGCATCCAAAGCTCACATTTTTGCAGGAACCACCCGGCCAGATCACCGGTCGTACCGCCAAACTGCCTGACAGCGACCCGGTGATACCGTGCAAACACCAGCCCTGCAGCCAGCAAAAGCGCCCAACCGCCCAAGGCCAGAATCCCCACTGCCCACAGCAGACAGCCTGCCGCCAAAACACGGCAGACCGTTCGGCGGTCCGCAGCCGTTGCAAAGGTGTGGGCCAGCCCTGTATTTTTGGCCAGCGGGAACGCTGCCACCGCCAACCCGGACAGCATCCGCTCCCCCATCAGGGCCAGCGTCCAGAGCGCACCCGTGCGCGGTGTAAACTGCACACAGGCGCACAACATCAGATATGCAGCAAAATAACTGCACAGCCGTATGACGGCAAAGGCCCCGCAGTGAGGATCTTTTAATATAGCAAGCTTTTTCGCGGTATCGCCGTAGCTTGCCAGTGCATCGCAGGTGTCGGCATAACCGTCCAGATGGATGCCGCCGGTGACCCAGACCGGAATCAGACAGAATCCGGCCGCATGGGCCGCATCGGGCAGCGGCAGCGCCCCGCACAGGCACCACAGCGCCCCGCAGATTACCCCCACCAGCGGAAACGCACAGAGCGCATACCGCATATTTTTTTCGTTCCAGTCAAACTGCGGCACCGGCAGTGCCGAGAACATGGCAAGTGCCACCGCAACGGTCTGAAATACTATCATCGCTTCGTTCCTTTATAGTAGACAGGAATGCCGCACACGACCCGCACGACCGTGTCTGCGCGCTGGGCAGCGGCATTGTTGATCTTGGCCAGCGTGCGCAGATACCGCTCGGTATCGCCTGCATACGCTGTGCCGCCGCTGAACACCTCATTCGACACAAGGATCAGTTCCTCACACTGCGCCCGCAGCGCTTCGATCCCACGCAGCACGGCATCGGCAGCGGCCTCCCCCGCCCCGGCCGGGTCGTACAGCTCGTTGGCTGCCAGATTGCCGAGATCCTCCAGTAGCACGGTGCCGCGCTGCGGTAAAGCAATGGCTTCAAGCCCGCGCGGGCACTCCACCGTGGCAAACTGCTTTTGTTGGCGCATGGCGCGGTGCCGCGCGACCCGTGCTGCGCACTCGGCGTCCCACACCTGCATCGTAGCAAGATAGGTGCGCGGCAGCGGGCTTTGCATACAGAGTGATTCCGCAAACGCGCTTTTTCCGCTGGCTGCGCCGCCGATGACCAGCGTCAGCATTGCGGTGTGTACGGCTCGATGCCGCCCTCCGCAAAGGAATAGCAGCCATGATAGACCGCAAGCGCCATATCCCACAGCGGCAGGCTCGCTACAGCCCCCGTGCCCTCCCCCAGATGCAGATCTGCGGTGATAAGCGGTTTTTTGTGCAGTGCCTCCAGCACCAGCCGGGCGGCTGGCTCTGCCGAGACATGGCTGGCAAACACAGCCTTATCCGCACCCGGGCAGAGGCGGACTGCACAGAGTGCGGCCACGCTGCTGATAAAGCCGTCCATCACGATGGGTATCTGCTCAAGTGCGCCGCCTAAAAACACACCGCACAGCCCGGCAATGTCAAACCCGCCCAGCGCCGCCAGCACCCCCAGCGGGTCGGCAGCATCGGGACGGTTGACCGCAATTCCGCGCTCAATCACCTCTATTTTGCGGCGCAGCCCTGCATCGGAAAGCCCCGCGCCGCGCCCGGTCATCTCAGCCACCGGGCGGCCGAGCAACACAGACGCCACAGCGGAGGAGGTCGTTGTGTTGCCGATGCCCATCTCACCGGTGGCAAGCAGCTGCACACCGGCGCGCTTTTGCGCCCGCACCAGTGCAAGGCCGGCCGCAATAGCCTGTACGGCCTGCGCCCGGGTCATGGCCGGTCCTGCGGTAAAATCGCGGGTGCCGGGGGCAATGCGATAATCGGCGGCACCCACCACGGGTGCACCCGCAATTCCCATATCGACCGGCACCACGGCACACTGCGCCGCTGCTGCCATGCGGCAGACGCTGGTGCGGCAGGCAACAAGATTTTCGAGCACCGCACGGGTCACGGCGGCATCTGTCTGGCTGACCCCCTGCGCGACAACACCGTTATCCGCGCAGAGCACCAGCACGGCACGCCGTTCAAAGGCCGGGGCGGCATTTCCGGTCAGGGCCGCCGCGTCCTCTATCATCGTTTCCAGTGCGCCCAGCCCGCCCAGGGGTTTCGCCAGCGCCGCCCAATGTGCATGGGCGGCAGCACGGGCCGATCCATCCGGCGGGGTTACGGTGCGCAGCAGGGTCATAAGTTCATTTTCGGTCATGTTCTTTCCTTTATATAGCGGCCGGCCGCGTCCGCAAAGCGCCTCGGCAGCGGCGTACCGGCCCAGTACAGATGCGGAAAACCCGCATAGAGATGCTCATTGGCGAAGCCGCAGGCCCACTGTCGTCCATCTGCCTTGGCGGCTGCAAAGGCTTCGCCGTTGGCCGTGGTGTCCCAGTGGTGGAACTCATGCACCGGCAGGCTCTCCCCTGCGGCAAACAGCATACTGTCGGTGTGCGCGGTCAGTTTTGCATAGCCGAACCGCACAAGCCGACCGACCCGGAAGCCCTGCCCCGGCAGCACGCCCACCATCGGATAGACAATCCCGTCCGCGCCCTCGAGCGACCTGCCCAGATAGAGAAAACCGCCGCACTCCGCCACGGTGGGCAGCCCGCCCGCAACCGCCTTTTGCACGGCGCCGCGCATGGGGGTATTCGCCGCCAGCTGCGCGGCATACAGCTCCGGATAGCCCCCGGGCAGATACAGTGCGCCGATCTGCTCCGGCAGGGCGGCGTCCCGCAGCGGGCTGAAAAAGCAAAGCTCCGCGCCGTTTTCCTGCAGTGCCTCAAGTGTTTCTGCGTAGGTAAAGCAAAAAGCCTCATCCCGCGCAACGGCAATGCGCACCGCCGACGGCACGGTGATGCGGGGTGGATTTGCTGGGGCCTGGCGGTCAAACAGAGTATATAGTCTGTTCCAGTCGATGCACCGCTGGGCCGCATCCGCCAGAACCGCAAGCCTTTGCTGCAGATCGGCGATCTCTGCTGCGGTTTTCAGCCCGAGATGGCGGCTCTCAATCGCCGCCTCCGGCAGGTGGGGCAGATAACCCACTACCGGCAGACCGGTCTCCTTTTCCAGCATTGGGGCCAGCAGTTTGAACAAAGATTCGCTGCAATCGTTGAGCAAAATGCCCGCGATATGGTGCGGCGTGCGGAACGCCAGCAGCCCGCGCAGCTCGGCCGCCAGCGTCAGGCTGGCACCCTTCGGGCGCACGACCAGCAGTGCGGGCAGTTCGAGCGTGTCCGCCAGCTGCCATGCGCTGGCTGTATCCGTCACGCCGCCCAGCCCGTCATAGTAGCCCATTGCCCCCTCGCAGACGGCTGCATCGCAGTCTGCCGCCCCCTGCGCATATAGTCGGCGCACGGTGTCTGGCGCCGAAAAATAGAGGTCCAGATTGTGGCTTTTTACCCCCAGTACAGCGCGGTGGAACATCGGATCAATGTAGTCCGGCCCTGCCTTGAAGGCACAGGGGCGCTGGCCCCGGGCTGCCAGCGCCGCCAGCAGCGCACAGGCTGCCGTAGTCTTGCCGCCGCCCGAGCGCGGCGCGGTCAGAACGAGCTGCAGCATACTTACTCCCTCACGATCAAAAATACAGGGTTATTCGCCATCAGTAAGTGGAGTGCCCCTGCCTGTTTGCTGCGGCTGACGGCGATCTGCGTGACCTGCGCAGTCAATCCATGGGCAGTCAGCGCCGCAATGGCCTCCTGCAGGGTCTCCAGCGCAATGGCGCTGATGCAAAGGCGTGCTGCGGGGTTTGCTGCCAGTACCGCATCCACGATCTGCCGCATGCTGCCCCTGCTGCCGCCGATGAAAACGGCATCGGGCACGGGCAGCCCCGCCAGCGCGGCGGGGGCGCGGCCCTCGGTCAGATACAGATTGGCTACCGCAAATTTTGCGCGGTTTTGTCGGATCAGGGCACAAGCCTCCGGGTCACATTCCACGGCACAGACCCGGCCGGCCGGAGCCGCCAGCGCCATCTCGATGCTGACGCTGCCGGTTCCCGCGCCGATATCCCACAGGGTATTGCCGGGGCGCACCGCCAGCTTTGCCAGCACAGCCGCGCGCACCTCCTGCTTGGTCATCGGCGTTTTGCCGCGCAGGAAAGCTTCGTCTGGCCAGCCCGGCACCCGGGCAGGCAGCAGCGGGCAGGGTTCGACCAAAAGCACGCTCAGCGGTGCAAATTCAAGACTTGAGAGCGTTTCCACGGTATCGGTCACAAGGCGTTCAGCGGTGCTGCCAAGATTCTCACCAACAGTGGCCTTCACATGCCCCCACCCGGCATCGGCCAGCGCGCGGCAGAGGGTCGCCGGGGTCTCGCTGCCGCCGGTCAGGAAAAAGGCAGGCTTTCCGTTGCGGCAGACCGCCGCAGGGTCACAGCTGCAGCCATGAGCGCTGACCAGCTGCCAGTCCTGCCAGGGGCGGTGCAGCGCAGCCGCCAAAAGCTGCACGCTGGATACTCCCGGCTCCACCGTATAGGGCAGTCCTGCCGCATCAAGGGCACGGCAGAGCGCCGATGCCCCTGAGTAAAACCCGGTATCCCCGCTGAAAACAACCGCTGCAGCGGCAATATCAGCGCACCGCAGACGGGCGCAGATTTCCTGCGCCTTGTACAGTGCAGCACGGTCAGGCGTACATTCTGCCGGGAGCTGCTCCAAAAGGCGGCGCGCACCAAGGATCAGCTCCGCGCCCAAAAGCGCGTCCCGCCCTGCCGCCGTCAGGCTGGCGGGGGTGCCGCTGCCCATGCCAATGAGTGTGATCTTCATACTAGCTCCCTGCATCGCTGTATAATTTCTTCGGCGCACTCGCCCTGCTCCATGGGGCGGCGCAGCACGATCAGCTGCACGCCGCATTGCTCGGCGGCCCGGGCCTTCTCGGCAAAGCCGCCCGCTGCGCCGCCGTCCTTGGTGACAAGGAAAGCGATCCGGAACTGACGAAACAGCGCTATATTCAATTCCTCGGTAAAGGGCCCCTGCATCGCAACTATGTTGCGGTGCGGGATGCCTGCTGCCTCGCAGGCGGTAATGCCCGCCACGGTCGGCAGCACCCGGGGGTACAGCCGCTCCGGCTCCAGCGCTGCAAAGGCTGGCAGCTCCTTAGCACCCGTAGCCAGCAGAATATTACCGGGCTTGCCCTGCAAATACGCTGCGGCATCGTCCGCTGCGGCAAACACGGCACTGCCGGCCGGCAGGGTGCTGGCAGGGCGCAGCAGGCGGTGGTATTCCACCCCGGCTGCCCCAGCCGCCGCACGGATATTGCGCGTTGCCTCGGTCGCATAGGGGTGGGTCGCATCGACACAAAGGTTCGCATTGCGCAGCAGGGCGGTCATTTCTTCGGCGTCCAGCCGACCGGTGCGAACCGTGATACCCTCGGCGCGCCCCTGCTCCTCGGCTCCAAGCTCAGTTGCCACACAGACCGTGACCGCTGCCCCCAGCGCCGCCAATGCGCGGGAAAATCCCCGTCCCTCGGTAGTGCCGCTGAAAACGACTGCTTTCATACGCCGTGATACCCCCTCGGTGTGACCATTTTCCCGTTCTGTGCCTTCGTGGCGGCGTTGCCGACAAAAACAGTCGTGAACATATCCACCTCTGTTTTCTCCAGCTCCGCAAGCGTCAGCAGCCGGGCAGTCTGGCCCGGGCGGCCTATATTGCGCACCGTACCGCAAACTGTATTGGGTGCTTTACCGCCTGCAAGCAAAATCCGCACCGCCTTGGCCAGATAGTCTGCGCGGCCCTTGGATGATGGATTGTAGAGTGCAAGGCAGAAATCCCCTGCCGCCGCGCAGGCGAGCCGCTTTTCGATGACTGCCCACGGCGTCAGCCGGTCAGACAGCGATACAACGCAAAAATCATGCGCCATCGGTGCGCCCAGCACTGCGGCCCCGCTCAGTGCGGCGGTCAGGCCGGGTATGATCTCTACTTCAACCCCCGGGTAGGCGGGCGCCAGTTCCAGCAGTGGGCTGGCCATACCGTAGACCCCCGCATCGCCGGAGCAGACCAGTGCCACCGTCTTGCCGCTCTGCGCCGTTTGCAGTGCCCAGCGGCAGCGGTCGATCTCCTTCGTCATGCCCGTGGCGCAGATTTCCTTGCCGGGGTAGCGCGCACGGATCAGCTCAACATAGACCGTATATCCGCACAGGACATCCGCCGCATCCAGCGCGGCCGCCGCCTGCGCTGTCAGGAATTGGCTGTCCCCGGGGCCGAGGCCCACCACATACACCACATTACGGTTCATCATCTCTCCATCTCCAATCCGGGGCAAAGGGGCGCAGTGCGGCGGCAAAGGTCACACCGTCCCGCGCCCATTTCGGCAGAAGCAGCTTCCCGCCTGAGGCCAGCACCGCCGCCCGTTCGCATACATTGTCAACCCCGGTCACACTTGTGACAAAGCCGGAGACCGTAAAGCTGCCGGGCACTGCGCGCAGCTGCGCAGCGGTATAAAAATCCATGTTCCAGCCGTGATCCCGGCAAAACGCCGCAAGGCCCGGCTCGTCCCGCTTCAGGTCGATGCTTGCTGCCGCAGCCACCCCCTGCGGGGCCAGGCCGCTCTCACTGCAGAAGGCTGCAAAGGCAGCCTCCAGATGCTCCGCTGTCGTGCCACGCCGGCAGCCGATGCCCAGCACCGCAATGCGCGGCACAATGTGCAGCGCCTGCCCAGTCGGGGTCAGCGTCAACGCAAAATCAGCGCAGCCGTCAGCTGCAGGCTGCACACCAGCGGGCAGCGTACCCTGTATGGGCCAATCGGCGGTAAAATGCACGCACTTTCCCGCCAGCAGTGCGCCGCTGACCCGCTTGATGCGCTCCGGCTCGGCCACAACGCAGCTTTGCCGCTTGGCCCACTCGTCCACCGCAAAAAGGCCGTGCAGGTCTGTGGCGGTCGTGATGACCGGCACCGCACCGCACACCGCCGCCAGCCGCCGCGCCAGCGCATTGGCGCCGCCCAGATGCCCGGACAGCAGCGGAACAGCGAACCGCCCGCACTCATCCAGCACCACCACGGCAGGGTCCGCCGCCTTGCTGCGGCAGTGCGGCGCAATGGCCCGCACAGCGATCCCCACCGCGCCGATATAAATCAGCGCGTCCGATGCCGCAAACTGCGCTGCCGTCCATTCGTCCAGCCCCGGGCCGCCTGCACCGCACCGCGCCACCGGGCCGGGGCACGCCGCCGCCAGCTGCTGCGCCAGTGCCAGCCCGCGCCCTGTAAAGGCAAGATAGGCGCAGCTCATGGCTGTGTCCCCCTGCGGTACTCGGTCGTAAACGCCGGGTCGTACAGGCAGCTGCGGTCATACCGCGCAGCGAGGAAATCCCCCACCACGATGAGCGCCGTCTTGGTAATGCCTGCCGCCTTCGTCTGCGCGGCCAGCGTGCCAACAGTACAGCGCAGAATTTTTTCCTCCGGCCAGGTAGCCTTATACACGACCGCTGCCGGGGTCGCAGCAGTGTAGGCACCCTGCAGCAGCGCGGCCTGTACTTTGTCGATCAGCCCGATTGAGAGAAAGATCACCATTGTGGCACCGTGGGCCGCCAGCGCAGCCAAGTGCTCTCCCTCGGGCACAGGGGTGCGGCCCTCCATCCGTGTGATGATGACGGTCTGGCTGACGCCGGGCAGCGTGTACTCGGCGTTCAGCGCCGCCGCCGCACCGCAAAAGCTCGACACGCCGGGCGTATCATCGTAGGCGATGCCCCACGCATCCAGCAGATCCATCTGCTCGCGTATCGCGCCGTACAGGCAGGGGTCCCCTGTGTGGAGGCGAACGGTATCCTTGTGCGCCGCCTCGTTCTCCTTCATCACAGCTGCAACCTGCTCCAGCGTCATTTCCGCGCTGTTGTAGATGGCGCAGTCCGCCCTTGCCAGCCCCAGCAGCGCCGGGTTTACAAGGCTGCCCGCATAGATGATGCAGTCCGCCGCCTGCAGCAGTGCCGCACCGCGCTGTGTAATAAGATCCGGTGCCCCGGGCCCGGCCCCCACAAAATGTACCATCTCAGTTCCCTTTCCACTTTTTCAGCAGTGCATCCGCAGTTTTTGTCTGGCCGAGCGGGCCGCTTTGGTTGGAGAACAGTACCGCCCCCACCGCAAAGGCCCCCGCCGCGCGGCGGTCCAGATGCAGCTGCACAGCCTCGAGCAGACTTTCCAAAACGGCGGCGCGCAGACCGGCCTCGTCCAGAACAGCAAGGCAGGCATCGGTCGTGGCGGCATCCATCAGCGCCCGGCAGACCGACTGCGACGCACCGCAGAGTGCTGCATGGGTGCAGAACAGCTCGGTCCGGCAGTCGGCCTGACGGGAGTGGGTGTTCATAATACCGCCCGCCAGCTTGACCAGTTTGCCCACATGCCCGACCAGAAGCACCTCCTCAAAATGCTCGGCCGCCGCCATATCCAGCGCGTCACCGATAAAATTGGAGATCTTTACAATAGAAATATCTGCCAGCTCCGGCATATTTTGGGCAAGATAGTCCAGCCCGTAGTTGCCGGGTGCCAAAATCAGGCGGCGGCTCCGCAGCGCGGCCTGATGGATCTCCAGCTGCAGCGTGTCGAGGATAGCCTGCTGGCTCATCGGCTCCACTATGCCGCTGGTGCCAAGCACCGACAGCCCGCCCTCGACCCCGATGTGGGGGTTGAAGGTGCGCCGCGCGGCTTCCTCGCCGCCGTCAATGCAGATGACGACCGCAAAGCCGCCGGTATACCCGGCCGCCTCCGCCTCTTTTGTCAGCGCCTCGGTGATCATTCGGCGCGGCACATGGTTGATAGCCGCCGCACCCACCGGCTGATCCAGCCCCGGCTTTGTCACGCGGCCCACACCGTGCCCGCCGTCGATCGTAACGGTGCCGGGGGCATCGGGCAGCAGCGAGACTTCAGCCACCACCGGCAGACCGGTCGTGGCATCTATGTCATCGCCGCCGTCCTTGACGATGGCGCATTCAGCACCCTGCGCCGTCAGGCGGCAGCGCTGCGGGGCGACCTCCACAACAAGGCCTTTGGGTGTGCGCAGCCCGACTGTCTCGGGCGCGCGGCCGGTCAGCAGCAGCCTTGCCGCCCCCGCCGCACCCAGCGCCGCACAGGTGCCGGTGGTATAGCCGCACCGCAGCAGCTTTTGCCCGCTGCGGATGTAATGCTCAAATTTCGGCTTGGCATCGTCTTTCCCGTACAGGGCCGCATATTGCTCCGCTGTCAGATCAAACAGGGTGCGGATGTTATCCTCGGCAAAGGCAGCCTCGGGCGAAAGCACTTGGGAAACGCCTTTCGGGGATACACAGACTACCGCATCCGCCAGCTTGCGCGCAAGCGCAAGCTCATGCAGCGTCACGATCACGGCAACCTGCTTTTCCCGCGCCAGCGTCCGCAGAATCGTCAGCAGCTCTGCCTTGCCCTTGACATCCAGAAAGGAGGTCGGCTCGTCCAGCAGCAAAATTTCCGGCTGCTGGCAGACCGCCCGGGCAAGCAGCACACGCTGGCGCTGCCCATCACTGATGCGGGAAAAATCCCGGTCGGCCAGCGCATCCGCCTGCACAAGGCGCAGCGCCTGCCATACCTGCTCCCGGTCCGCAGCAGACAGCACGCCCAGCCGCCCCGTGTAAGGGTAGCGCCCGGCGGCAGCGACCTCAAAGCAGGTAGTCAGCTCGGTGCGGGCCGTGTGGGGCAGCATCAGCGCCAGCTTGCGGGCGCGCGCGCCCGGCGTATAGGCGCTCAGATCCTGCCCATCCAGAAGCACTGCACCGCCCTGCGGCTTCAGCTGCGCCGAGAGTGTTTTCAGCAGGGTCGACTTTCCCGCGCCGTTCGGGCCGATAAGCGCAAGGATGCTGCCGCGCTCAGCCTGCAGGGCAATATCCCGCAGCAGCGGTGCGCTGTAGCCGACCGCAAGCGCGTGTGTCTCACAATAACTCATACAGCCCCCTCCCTGCTGTGGCGGCGGACGAGCAGCCAGATGACAATCGGCGCGCCGAACACCGCTGTGACCGAGCTGATGGACAGCTCGGTCGGTGCAAACAGGCTGCGGGCGATCAGATCGCACAGCAAACAGAAGGCGGCTCCGCCGAGCGCACAGCCCGGCAGGACATACAGCGGCCTCGCGCTGCCCAGCGCCTGCCGAACCAAATGCGGCACCGCGATCCCCACAAAGGAAATCGGCCCCGCAAACGCCGTGACGCAGGCCGCCAGCAGACTGGACAGCAGCACCAGCGCTGCCGAGAACGCCCGGACCGGCACACCCACACTGCGGGCGTAGGCCTCGCCCATCTGGTAGGCGGCCATTGGCTTGGAGAGCAGAAACGCGGCCGCCAGACAGGGCAGTACAATAGCGACCGCTGCCTCCACATTGCCCCATGTCACACCGGAAAAGCTGCCCATTGACCAGTTATGCAGGTTGACGATGTTGGAATCCTGCGCAAAGGCCACCACAATATCGGTCACGGCCGAGCAGATGTACCCGATCATGACACCGCAGATGACAAGGATGCTCATGCGCTGTACGCGGCGGGCTACCGCCAGCACAAACGCCATCGCCGCAAGCGCCCCGGCAAAGGCAGCAAGGATCAGGGTCAGTGAGCTTGTCAGCAGACCCCTGTTCAAAAATACCACCATCGTCAGCGCAACCGCCAGCTTGGCACCGCTTGAGATGCCCATAACGAACGGCCCGGCGATGGGATTTGCAAAAAAAGTCTGCAGCAGATACCCGGCAGCCGACAGGGCCGCCCCGAGCAGTGCGGCCATCACAGCGCGGGGCAGCCGCAGTTGCCAGACAATGCTGCCCGCCAACGCATCCTGCCCGCGGCCCAGCAGCGCGGCTGCTACAGCCCGGGGCGTCAGCGCCACGCTGCCCCAGAACAGGTTGAGCGCAAACAGCGCCAGCAGTGCGCCCGCCATGGAAAGATATGCGATTGTCAGGCGTTTGGCGGTGTGCATAATGCCTTCCTTTATATTGCTTGTTTATTCTATCTTCGTCAAAAACTTCAGTTCTCTTTCCGGCGGATTTTCTTGGGTAAACACCCGGTTCATATCCAAAATCAGATCCGGCAGCTCCATGCTCTGCTGAAAAAGGCTCTGCGCCGTACACCAGACATTGCCCTGCTGCACAGCCTTGCATTCCGCCAACAGGGGGCATTTTTCCAGCAGCGCCGCAAGCGAATCGACCTCGCCCTCAATGGTGCTGTTGTAGATCAGCACATCAGCATCCTTCGCCCCTGCGTAAAAATTTTCCAGTGAAAGGTTCACGGTGGCCAGATTGTTGCCGTTGTCGGTCAGATCAGCAAACGCATAGTCCCCTCCCGCCATCTCGATCATTCTGGCAACATAATCGTTGCCCTTGCGCACGGTGGCAAGCCCGTTCGATGTAATGGAGAAAAACGCCACCGTTTTGCCGGTGGACGGCTGCTCTGCCAGTGGGGCAATGCGCTGCTCTGCCTCCGCAAACTGCTGCTCGGCCTGCTCTTTTTTGCCGAGCAGCAAACCGTATAGCTTGACCCATTCCATCCGCGCCAGCGGATCCTCCTCATAGCTGGAGCGCTCGACCAGCACCGGGATGCCGAACCGCTCAAGCTGCTCCTTGACCTCCGGCGTATGGTAGATCATCGTATTTTCGATGGCAAGGCCGCAGTCGGCGTTCAGGATCATCTCATAATCCGGAGTGCTGTATCGCCCCGCATAGGCGATTCTTCCGTTTTCCATCGCCTCGCGCGCTTGCTTGAGATACCACCCGTCAGCCTGTGTGCCGGACAGTGCTATGCTATCCAACGCCCCGATGCTGATGATCGGATCCATCACGGAGGTCGAAACCAGATAGATGTTTTCAATCGGCTGCTGCAAAATCGTCAGATCCTGCTCCAGCCCGGTCGGCAGGGGCGCATCCTCCGGTACCACAAGATAGCGTTCCTCGCCGATGGTGACAAGGCTGTACCCGCCCGCGCACTCATCGATCGTGAACTGCTCGGCGTATTCCAGCGGATAGTGCCCTGTAACCGTCAGCCCGGCAGCGGCAGGTTCTGCCTCCTTTGCAGCACAGCCCGCCAGCAGCAGGGCGGGCAGCACCAAAAGCGCCTCCCGCTTCATTCGGCGGCAGCCAGCTTGGCGCTGTCAAAGGTCAGTGTGTAGTCGATTTCATGCGGGGTGCTCATCGCAACGGTATCTGCCGTGACGGCCAGTGCGGTGTCCAGCGCCGCCACAGGAATCTCAAAGGTCGAGTTGCCCTCGGTGTTGGTGGGCAGGTACTTTTCCCCGTCCACCAGCATGTAATCATAGTTCGGGCTGCTCCAGACGATGACGGCAGTCATCGCGCCGTCCGCCACCGTCAGGGCTGCGGGGCTCTCCACCGTGGCGCGGCCGCTGCCGCCGGTAAGCGTGACCGCACAGGTATAGCTGCCATCCTCCGGCAGCACGGCCTCGGCGGCATCCTCTGCAGCGGGCACAGCGTCCGCAACACTGACGATATGGTCATACCAGGTGCCCTTGGTGCCGAGGATCGCCAGCGAGAAGTCGGTATCCACAGCCTCCACAGGAATGTCAAAGCCATAGACCTCGTCCGTAGTTCCGTCAGAGTAGGTCACGGTGTCCAGCGTCGGCTGCAGCCAGTCTGCCTCATGCGCGGGGGCATCGGCGGCGGTGCCGGGGTACAGATTTACGATCTTCTGGGACTGCAGGCTGACATGGAAAACCATCTTTCCGTCCGCCACCGTCAGCGTACCCATCCCCTCGCAGGCTTCATTAGCGTGGAACATGCTGCTGTCGGTCTTGAACTCAGCAGTATACACACCATCCGGCAGGGCAGCCGCCGGTGTTGCCTCGGCTGTATCGGGCGTTTCGGCGGCAGCAGCGCTCTCGCTCTGTGCGGGGACGGTGCTTTCCGCCGCGGAGGTTGCGCCGCAGCCTGCCAGCAGCAGGGCCGCCAGCGTCAGGATCAGGAGCTGTTTCTTCATTTGTCTTTCCTCATATACTTTCTTTGTTTTTTGCGATACGGAAACCGCAATCGCACGCTTTCACCCAAAAACTGCCCGAAGGCAGATCCTTCGGGCAGAGGTGGCAAATCAACCGTTCAGTGTGTCGATCGCAGCCTTGGTATGCGCCACATACAGAGCCTGAACCGCATCAATCTCGCCCAGACCGGCGATCTGGGTGTTCACGCTGTCAAAGCAGCCTGCAGCATTGAACTGGCTCAGCCACGAATCCTCGTCCGCACCGGCCATGTCGTTGTTGGCGTGGTCACCGGCAACCACCATCAGCGGCCGCAGCACGACCTTTGTATACCCGGCTGCCTTCACAGCCTCGATCACAGCCTCGCAGGCGGTATCCTCCGGCTCGCCCTCCACAGTGCCGATAAAGACATTCTCATAGCCGAGCGTCTGCATCGCCGTCTGCATCTGGCTGTAGCTGACCTTGGCCGTGTGGGAGGTGCCATGCCCCATAAACACAAAGGCAGTCCCATCGGCAGCGGCGGCAGCGGCATCCTCATACCCGGCGGTCTTTACAGCCTCCTCGGTGATGGCGGTCGCAACGGCCTCCTTATCGTCATTGATGACCGTGGCATCGCTGCCCACCTCACCCAACAGCGGCTCGGCGATAGCAACACTCTCAAACTTGTCCTTGTAGGCGTCAATCGCCTCGCACATCTCATCGTACTCCGCGCCGTGCATCAGATGCGTCGGCTGGACGACCAGATTCTTGACACCGTTGGCCACAGCGCGGTCCAGCGCCTGCTGCATGTTGTCGATCTTCTCGCCGTCACGGGCCTGCACATGGTTGATGATGATCTGGGCGGTAAAGGCGCGGCGAACGCTCCAATCGGGGTATGCGGCCTGCAGGGCATCCTCAATGCCCTTGATGTCCGCCGCACGGCTGCCGTTGAAGGAGGTGCCGAAGCTGACGACCAGCAGCTCATTCTCACCGATGTCATCTGCGTTGCGGGGATCATCCAGCGCAGCATCACCGGTATCGCGGCCGAAGTAGTCGGGGTCGGCGTTCTCGCCCTCCACCATCTCCTTCTGGGTGTCGGTCAGAGCATCCCACGCAGCCTTGGCAGCCTCGCACTGGGCATCGGTGTCCTCGGTGCGGGTCTGCACATAGATCGCATCGATCAAATCGGCACAATTCCGGGCAGCCATCTCGTCTGCATCCCCTTCCTCTGTGCTCTGGGCGGGGGCGGCCTCGCTCACAGCCACGCTCTCGGGCGTGCTGTCAACGGGGGCGGTGCTGCCGCAGCCGGCCAGCAGTGCGGTGGACAGGGCTGCCGCCATCAGCGCGGCGGCGGCTTTCTTACAGTTGCGTTTTCTCATGGGTTCTGCTTCCTTTCTAAAACAGCCATTGCCGAGGAAGCAGCGCACACCCAAACAAGCCCGAACAAAAAACGAGGCCTTTTGCGTGCAGAATGGCAACACAAAAAGACCTCGGCTTTTAAGCAGGTTCCTTGCGGTACAACCAATTCCTCGTGATTTGGGGCGTTTAGCCCCCGTACCCGGCAGCGGGCAGGTTTCCTGGCTGAAAGCTCTGCGCCTGCCGCCGCCTTCCCGGGCTATGGCCCAGTGGCTGATGCTCCTGCATCGTGGCGGCAGACTCCCTTATCACAGTGACGAGATCGCGCGGGATTGACACCCGCTTCCCTTTTACCCTTTTCTATGCGCATATCACGCATAAAAAGGCACCTGCTGTCGTATTCAGTTTTACTGTGTCAGTATAGCACAAGGAGGTAAGAAACGCAAGAATAATATTTTACGGCACCGGTGTTTTTCTTTATATAATACAGATACGGCTCAGGTCTGTGCTGCGCCGTCAACACTGAGGATCTCACCGGTCACATAGCTTGCCATATCGCTGGCAAGGAAAAGGAATACATTTGCGACCTCCTCCGGCTCGGCCATGCGGCCCAGCGGGATCGGCGCACAGACGCGGCGGACGATCTCCTCTGGCAGATTTGCGACCATATCAGTGCGGGTAACACCCGGCGCAACCGCGTTGACACGGATGTTGTCGCGGCCAAGCTCCCGCGCAAGGCTGCGGGTCATGCCGTTGACAGCGAACTTGCTGGTGGGATACCCCACACCGGACGGCTGGCCGTACAGGCTGACCATCGAGCTGGTGTTGATGATCGAGCCGCCGCCCTGCGCCTTCATACGGATCGCCGCCGCACGGCAGCCGTTGAACACAGCCGTCACATTCAGATCCATGATCCGCTGGAACGCCTCCGGCGTATACTCATACAGCGGCTCCCGGGCGGAAATGCCTGCATTGTTGACGAGAATGTCAATGCGCCCAAAGCGATTCTCCACCTCGGAAAATGCCGCATCAAGGGCAGCGTAATCGGTAAGATCGGGTGCCATACCGATGACCTCCCACGCAGGATTTTCCGACTTCAGCTGTGCAAGCGCCTTGTCAACCGTTTCCTGACGCGAGCCGAACAGTGCTACCGATGCACCGTTTTTAAGGAATACCTCAGCGACAGAAAACCCGATACCGCGCGTGCCGCCTGTGATGATTGCCTTTTTACCTTGAAGCAGCATAAGAGACCCTCCTGTTCCATTGACAGATTTGCCCCGCCCACAGCCGTCCTTGCGTCCGGCTATGAATGCGGTTCACCTTGGATTGATGTGAGTATAGCATACGGGCACAAATTTGTCAATTTTTACTGTCTACAGGCCTTTATGTTTATAACTTTTGTTTTATATTTCAGATTCTTCTATGCCGCGCCGCTGGCAGCGCCTTCCCCATATGGCCGCTTTTGCAGCATCACCTGCTTTTTATAATGTACGCTTCAGTTCTTCTACAATGCTGACGCTGGCTGTGGAACCGATGCGGGATACACCCAGCTCTATCATGCGCAAAGCGGTATCCAAAGTGCGGATGCCGCCGGCCGCCTTGATCTTCACCTCATCGCCAACGCATTTTTTCATCAGCGCCACATCCTCAAAGGTCGCGCCGCCGGTGCCAAAGCCCGTGGACGTCTTTATGAAATCCGGGCGAACCTCCCGCGCGATGGAACACAGTGCACGCTTTTCCTTCTCGGTCAGGTAGCAGTTCTCAAAGATCACTTTCGAGATCGCCCCTGCACTGCGGCATTCCTCTACAATGCCGGCCATCTCATGCTCAATGAAATCGTAGTTTTTCTCTTTCAGCTGCGTAATGTTGATGACATAATCTATTTCATCCGCGCCATTGGCGATCGCATCTACGGTTTCGTATTTCTTGACCCGGGGCGTACTCTGCCCCAAGGGGAAACCAATCGCTGCCCCTACATGGACCGATGTTCCCGCCAACAGGTCCTTGCACAGAGAAACGGGAGCCGGGTTGATGGCCACCATGGCAAAGCCGTACTCACGAGCCTCTGCACAGAGCTTTTCAAAATCCTTGCGCTGCGCATAGGCGCGCAGCTGGGTGTGGTCAAAATAAGCTGCCAGTTCGGCAGGTGTAATAGGATTCATAACAAATCTTTCCTTTCTTTTCGTGTGCGGCAGCAGCCTTTACAAAAACGATGCTGTCTTGCCGGGGTCGATGAAGCCTTCGCCGTAGACCTCGCCGGTTTCTGTCACCATGACCATACAGCCGGGGTCGATGCGGTAGGCGGCCATCCGGATTCGGTACACCTGCGGTCTGGCACAGACGCAGAGCAGCATCTGCCGTTCCGTGCCGGTGTATGTGCCCACCGCTTTGACCATCGTTGAGCCGCGCTCGCATTGGCGGGAGATTTCGTCTGCAATCTCCTGCCCCCTGGTAGTGATGATCGTCAGCATTTTGCCGGCATTGCTGCCGTACATGATTTTGTCGATAACCAGCGATGTGACCGCCGTTGTGACAAGACCGTACAAAACGGCATCGACAGAACCAAACACAGGCCACCCCAACAGGATGACCACAAGGTCTATCGCACCGGTCACAACACCAACCGACAGATGCGGGCGCAACACCTTGATCGACATCGTCAAAAAATCGGTGCCGCCGCTGGACGAACCCCGCATATACAAAAGCGCCAACGCGCCGCCCCATGTGATACCCGCAAACAGTGCCGCCAGCAACGGATCGCCGCCGTAGCCGGGCTGGTCTGCAAAGACAACATCCTGAAAAAAGGTACACCACAGCATACTGATGACGGTTTTTCCCAGAAAGGCGCGTCCCACAAAGCGGAAGCCAAGCAGAACCAGAGGCACATTCAGCACCAGCGTTGTGATGCCGATGGGGAACCCCCACAGATAGTTGCCCAACAAGGCCAGACCCGACAGCCCGCCGGGTGCAAAGTCCGCGCCCTTGGCAAAATAGCAGATGCTCAGGGCATACAGAAACCCTGCGACCAGATTATACAGCTGATCCGTTACAAGGGTCTGCGTTTTTTCTTTTATCATAGAACACTGCCCCCCTTCGGAAAACGAGGAGCCTCCCTTGTGGGAAAACGCTCCTCATTTTGTATTTACCCAATCAGTTTTAATTTTTGAAGTGCATGGGCGATGCCGTCATTTTCCACGGTGTCTGTGACCATATCGGCACAGGCGCACACCTGCGGCAGGGCATTGCCCATTGCCACACCGATACCGGCCAGCTGCAGCATTTCCAAATCGTTTTCGGCATCTCCAAAGGCAATGGTTTCCTCCGGGGTGATACCGATTGCCGCACACAGGGCACGGATGCCGTTTTCCTTGCCGCCGGTTCGGCTCATCAGATCCACCACGGCATCCCCCCAGCGCTTTGTCCGGCAGTGGGGCATCTGCCGCAGCAGTTCTTCTTCCTCCTCCTCGTTCACGAAGGGGATGACCTGATATATGCGGCGGTTTTCCAAATCGGATATGTCACGCACAGCCGGCACGGCGGTGCCGATTTTTGCCTGCTCAATCTCCATGCGGGAGTCCACGCAGTTGGCGTACATCCTGTCTTTTTCAAGAAAGATGCAGCTGCAGTTCTTTTTCTGTAAAAACTGCTTCAATGCCGACAAATCCCCGGCGGGAATGGGCGTTTCCCGCACGATCTGACCCTGCAGCTCACAGAGCTGGCCGTTCATATAAACAGCACCGTCAACCGTGATCCCGGGCAGCATATTTTCTTCCGCGATTTCCAACGCGTGGCGACCGGTACACAGAAATACCTGCACGCCGCTGCGCTGTAAAGCCTGCAGTGCCGGGGCTACACTGGGCGGCATCCGATGCCCGCCCACGGTAATCAGGGTGCCGTCCACATCAAAGAAGGCTGCGCGTATCCTTTTTCCGCCGCACGCCGCCAGCGCAGGCAGCTCGGCAAGGCTGTCGATATGCAGCTGCGCCGCCCGCTGGTCAAACGGGAATCTTTCGTCCCGCAGGGCAGCCACAACGCCGCCCGCCGCCGTACCTGCCTGCACACCGTAGGTGGAGTCCTCCACGATCAGACATTCCTCCGGCTTGCGCCCCAGCTTGTCCATGGTGAAACGGTAAATTTCAGGATCCGGCTTGCTGTGGGTAAATTCGTGACCGCTGACGATGCAGTCAAACAGTTCCCGAATCTCGCATTGTGTCAGGACCTGCCCAATACATTCCCGGCTGCTGCTGCTTGCAAGAGCCACCTGCAGCCCCATCTGCTTTAATTCATGCAGCAGCGGGCGAACCTCCTTGCGCAGAATGTCCGGGTAATACACCCGGCAGCCGGCGTTCATGGCGTCCATTTCCTGCCGGAATGCGGCATCGTCGGTGCGGCGGCAAAGCTTTGCCATAAAGGGCATATATTCCTGCCCGGAAATGCCCACCAACGGGTACATGCTTTCCAGAGTGATCCACGGGTAGGACGGCTTCAGATGTGCATACTGATGGTGCAAGTAGACCGGTTCACTGTCGATCAGCACGCCGTCCATATCAAAGATGACTGCCTTGATCGGCTTCATGGCGTTTCTCCCTTCAGATACCGTCCTCGTCCTCCTGCGGCTGGGCGGGAACCTCCAGCACAAACTTGCCGATGTTTTCGTGCCCAGTCTGCATAATGTCGGCGGCCAGTGCATCCACATCGGGGCATTCGTCACCGGTGATGTTGCGCATACACAGGTCCATCAGCATACTGCTGTTCAGCCCGGAGATCACACGCACCTTGGGGCGGGTCATGGAAAGCCCCGCTGCGCGGTTGTACGGCGTACCGCCGGCAATGTCTGCCAGCACCAGAACAGCCTCGCAGTCTGCATAGCTGTCGATTGCCTCTGCCAGCTGCTTTTCAAACACTTCCACATCCATGCCATCGGCAAAATCCACGGCCTTTAGTTCCGCATCACTGCCTGCCAGCATTTTTACATTGGCAGCCATACCGGCGGCAAAGCCGCCATGCCCGGTCACAACTACACCTACCATAGCAAACTATACTCCTTTAGCAAGACCGGGCGCACAGACCCGGCTTATTGGTTGACAACTTCAAATTCAAATTTCTGGGTAACGCCGTCCAGATATTCTTTGCTGAGGTCGATCGGACGGTCGTTTTGGTCCATGACCACGTTTTCGACATACAGCACGGGGGAACCGCGGTGTACGCCGAACAGGTTGGCAAACTCAACGTTGGCGGTCTGCGCCATCAGCACACGGCGCGATTTAACGATCTTCTCGTGATAGACGGTTTCAAAGACATCGTACAGCGAGCGCTGGGCAAAGTCGTAGGCATCAATACCGGGAAACACAGATTCCGGCACATAGTTTTCCACGAGAACAAAGGGCTTTCCGCTGGCGTAGCGCATACGCACAAGATGGTAGCAGCGATCCCCGCGTTCGAGCTTGAGCCGTGCAAAAAGCTCCGGGGTATAGCTTACCCACTCTGCACGCAGCACCTCGGTACGGTGCTCCAGATTCAAAACCCCCATCTCGGCGGCAAAGCTCAGCTGCTTGTTCAGGAAGCGGCCGCGGGTATCAGGGCTGCGCACAAAGGTGCCGCGCCCCCGCATACGTTCCACGAAGCCGTCTTCGATCAGCATATTGTAAGCCTGCCGCGCAACGGGGCGTGAAATGCCGAACTGGGCGCACAGCTCCTCCTCTGTCGGCAATTTTGTCCCTGCCGGCAGTTTCCCGCTGGTGATAGCCTCCAGCAATGCCTTACGCAGCTGCTCGTACAGAGGGACTGCGCTGGTTTTGTCAAGCTGTATTCCGTTCAGTTCGATCATGATAGGAAATCTCCTTCTTGTTATTCGGTGCCGTCTGGGGAGATTTCCGCTTTACAGCCAAAGCCGCCCTGTGCCATACAGTTGCGTGCCGAGACCTGCTGCCCGGCAGCCAGTGCAGCCAGAAGCGCCTGCTCCGGCATGGGCTTTGCCTTTTGCCACCCCGCAGTATACAGCGAGCAGAGGAAAGCAGCAAGGAAAGAATCTCCTGCTCCCATTGTATCACTTGCCTCTACCATTTGGGTAGTCTTTTCCACAATTTTCCCTTGTACAGACAACATTTGCCCGGCTGCGCCCATTGTGGCCAGAACATGCACCACGCCGCGACGATGCAGCGGCGCGCACAATTCCGCAAAGGCAGCCCTGTCCATCGGCTTGCAGGAAAGCATCGCCAGATCTATGCCGTGGCAAACCTCGTCATAGTAGGCATCGGTGCGGTACTTTTCCTTTTCGCCGAAGTCATAGGCGAACACAGCGGGCAGCGCCTGCACAGCCGCCATCTGTTCGGGCATTTTGGCGTTGCAGCTGCTGACGATCAGATCGGCGGTTTTCAGCTCGTCCAGCTCCCGCGCACCGATCTGCAGCGGGCCGGTCCAGCTTTCCCCGGTGATGACCTCGATAAAGCTGCGCTCCCCGTTGACCACATCATAGCTGCACACCTTGGTGGTACGCCCTTGCAAAACGGGGCAATGGCTGATGTCCACGCCGTTTTCCCGGAGTGCTTTTTCCACAATATGTGCCATCTTGTCATCACCGAGGGAGCCGAGATACTCGGCCTGTGCCCCCAGCCGCGCCGCATGAACTGCGACGTTTACCGCATTGCCGCCGGGGAAGCACTCCTGTGTATTGTGGTAATAGTCTATTACGTTATCCCCTAATGCAATCAGTTTCATACTCAATAGCTCTCTTTTCTGTAATAGCGGCGGATATCCAGAGAATGATCCGTGATGACCTCAATGTTCTTGCTGATGCGCTGCAGAACAGCCGCCATGACAACGGGGCTGAGCAGCGGGCGGAACTCATCGCTGATGCCGGGCAGTGCATACTCCTTCGTATCAAAGCAGGTCAGCTTTTTGGTATGGCGGGCGGCAAACGCCTTTACGCGCTCGTCCTGCGCACGGGTGGGTCCCTCGGTCAGCAGCAGCGTGGTGCAGACATCGTCCTCCAGCAGCTCCAGCGTGCCGTGGAAAAATTCCGGGCTGGAAACGCTCTTGGTGCGGATCCACTGGCTTTCCTCCAGCACGCACATACTGTAGCTGTAGGCGGTGGGCCACAGATCGCCGCTGCCGATCCAGATGTTATATGGCTCCTTGCAGTAATCCTGCGCATATTTCAGGCACTTGGCATCCGCCTGCTTGCGTACCTGCGCCAGCGCAAAGGCAAGGTTCTTCAGCTCATCCGCAAAGCGGGGGTAGGCATCAAAGTTTCCGCTGCGGTACAGGATACGGCCGATCAGAAGGTAGAACACCAGCTCCTGCGGGCGGCCCTCGCCGTAGACGATGGTGTCATCGCAGATGGATTCCAGCGTGGAGTTCTCCTTGCCGACGGCGGCAAACAGGCGCACGCCCTGCTCTTTCAGCCAGTTGGCTGCCTTTACGGTCTCGGCGGTGTCGCCGGACTTCGAGGTCAGGAACGCCACGGTCTTATCGGTGATGCGGTTGCAGTCACCGGTCATCAGGTTGGCGGACAGTACATTTTCGACCGGCAGACGGGACATATGGCGGATGTAGAAGGCGAACGGATCCAGCATCGCCTGAGAACCGCCGCTGCTGGTGAACAGCAGCAGGTCAAACCCGTTATCCACAATCGAATCGGCGATAGCCTCGATCTTTGCGCGCTGATCGTAGATCTTGGCACCGTTGGCAATGATCTGGTTTTCGTCAAAGTTTACCATGCTCATAGGTACAATAGCCTCCATTTGTAATTATGTCATGACAATATAGTCCGTGAAAAAGGCGGCTCACGGGGGAATGCTGAACCGGCGCGAGCCGCCGCAGTAAAACTTACATGATGCCCAGGAAGGACAGTACAACCGACAAAGCAATGACCAGCAGGATCAGCTTCATGGTGTTGACATTCTTCTTCTTGAACAGCCAGTAGAGCAGGAACACAAAGCCCAGCGGCAGAATGTTGGGCATGATGGAATCAAAGATGCCCTGCACGGAAACGCTGGAGATGACAAGCGTTTCGGGGAAAGCAAAGGATACATAGCTGGGGATCAGGCCGCCGACGACCATAACGCCCAGAATACCGGCAGCCTTGCTGATATAAGAGGCGTTATCGCCGATGAACTTGATGGAGCTTACACCGGCATTGTAGCCCAGACGCACGAACCAGATGCGGCTGAAGATAGCGGTCAGTGCCCAGAACAGGATGTAGAAGATGGGGCCCAGAACATTGTTCTGCGTTGCCAGAGAGCAGCAGATAGAGGCAATGATGGGCATGGCGGTGTACCACCAGATGGCGTCGCCCAAACCTGCCAGAGGTCCGAACAGACCGGTTTTCAGGCTGTGGATCATCTCACGATCCTGACCTGCCTCCTCCATGGAGACGATCAGGCCCTGCAGGATCGCGGCCATGTGCGGCTCGGTGTTGATGAAGTCGAGGTTGTTTGCCATCGCGGCGGCCATTTCCTCATTGTTGTCGCCGTGGATCTTACGGAAGCACTTGGTCATGCCGTAGCAGAAGCCTACGGCCTGCATACGCTCAAAGCTGAAACAGCACTGCTCCGCCATAGAACGGACGGCCATTTCGTTGAGGTCTTTTTTGGTAATCTTATTAGATGCCATCTTCAAAATCTCCTTCCTGGGCGGCAGTTGCAGCGGATGCAGCCGTCAGCTTGGCAGTCTCCATATCGCGGTTGAAATTGACATAAGCGATGCAGGCCGCAATAACAGCAATGGGCAGGATGTTCTGGCAGTTGGTAATGACCATGATGACAAAACCAGCAAGCAGATAGGCTGCGTTTTCCTTCTTGAGCATAACGACTAGCAGCAGGGCAAGGCCGACAGCCGGCATCAGACCACCGGCAACTTCAAAGCCGTGGACAAGCCATTGGGGGAAGGCTGCCACAAAAGCGGAAATACCGCTCTGCAATGCGTAGGTGGACAGGAACGCGGCAAGGGCAAACATGGCGGCATACAGGATCCAGCCGGTATACATTACCTTGGCAATGCCTTTTTCGTCACCGGCGGCAGCGCATTTGTCAACCTTCGGCAGGAAGCCGGCGTAGAAGGTGTTGGTGCCAGTGTTGATCCACTGGCCGATCAGCGCGAACGGAACCGCAAGACCCAGCGCTGTGTTGACATCGCAGCCGGTGGTGTACGCCAGCACGGTGGTCATCAGACCGGCAAACAGGGGATCCGGCGGCACGGTGCCGCCAACGGTCAGCAGACCCAGGTAGGAAAGCTCCGCAACGGCACCTGCCTGCATACCGAGCTGTACATCACCGAGGATGATGCCGGTGAAGAACGCTACGACCAGCGGGCGGAACCACATAAAGGTTTCCATGTGTTTGTCGATCGCGCAGATGAAAACGAGCAGCGCAATCAGCAAACCTTGCACGAGTGTGATTTGCATAGATGTTCTCTCCTCTTTATAAAATATATTTTTTGCTCTGCAGACCGCCTGCAGAGCCGGAACCATGGGTTACTTATCGAAGTCCAGCTTGTGGTCGCCGGGTGCGATCTGGATGTAGACATCCACACCCTTGGCACGGATGGCGCGAAGGTCTTCCTTATCCTTCTCATCCATATAAACGTGCACATCGCCGGTCACTTCTTTGCCGGGGCCGACATGCATATTGCCGATGCACAGCTTATCAATGGGAACGCCGCCCTCCACCAGCTTACGGGCGCTCTGCGGGTTGCGCACGACCAGGAAGATGTGCTGGCTGGCGGATGCCTTGTGAATGACTGCAATGGTCTTGTCCAGCGTAAAGAACCGGATGCCGCAGCCGGAACTTTTCGCGGTGGCGGTCATCAGGCTTTGCTGCAGCGGGTCGGCAGCAGCCAGATCATCTGCCACAACAATAAGGTTGACGCCCGGTAAAGCGGTGGTCCACGCCACACCGACCTGCCCGTGTACTAAGCGATTGTCGATTCTTGTCATCAAAATGTCAGGCATAAGTTTTTCCTCCTTGTAATATGCTGCAAAGATTTTTAGATTTTTTCTTGATTTTTAGAAATTTTTTCTAAAATCTTTGTAATATTGTAATGACAATATACCAAAGTTGTGGTATAATGTCAATAGAGTTCGGGGACTTCCCGAAGATTTTAACGTTTTACACAAAGCAACCGTTAAAAAATTAGACAAAATGTGAAGGAGACTGCTTTATGGAACACAAAAAGACTATGCTGGACTACATTGCCGACTGCCCGGAGTTTATCCGCAACAATGTTGCCGACAGCGCCGCACTGACAAAGCCCCTTGTGGATGAGTATGTAAACGGCGGCTACAAGAACATCTGGATCGTTGCGTGCGGTTCTTCCTCCAACGGCTCACTCTGTGCACGGCAGTTTATCCGCCGTCATCTGAAGTGCGAGGTCAAGATCGTCACCCCGTTTCATTTTGTATCCAGCGAGAATGATTTCGGCGAGACGGATATGGTCGTTGTTGTCAGCCAAAGCGGCTACAGCCTGAACGCGCTGGACGCCATCAAGGTCATCGAGGCAAAGGGCCGCCGCTGCATCGGCCTGACCGGCGACGTCAACAGCGATCTGGGCAAGGTGTGTGATGTTGTCGCCAACTACGGTGTCGGGCGCGAAACGGTCGCATATGTCACCCGCGGTGTCACCACGCTGGCACTCTTCTTTATGCTGTTCGCCGTGGAGGCTGCTGTCCGTCTGGGCATCAAGACCGCTGCCGAGGGCGAGGCTGTCAAGCAGCAGCTGCTGAAGGCCGCAGACATCAATGCCGCCGTACAGGCACAGACCCCTTCCTTTATTAAAGAGCATTACCGTCAGCTGTCCGGCATGACCAACGCCTATGTCTGCGGCGTGGGTGCCAACCTTGGCACCGCAAGCGAGGGCGCGCTGAAATTCGGCGAGACCGTCAGCATCCCCACCGCCGCCTACGAGGTCGAGGAGTACATCCACGGTCCCAACATCCAGATGACCCCCCGTTACAGTGTTTTTCTGATCGACGGCGGCGAGGGCACGGAGCGCATCCACCGCATCTTTGAGGGTACCCAGATCGTGACGGATAATGTTTTCCTGCTGACGCGCTGCGCCGACTACAAGGACGAGCACAATGTTATGTATGTGCCTATGGATGTGCCGGAGGAAATCACCCCGCTGTGCTGGCTGCCCTTCTTCCAGATGACTGCCTGCCAGCTGACGGATGACCTGGACCGCTGGAACAAGCACCCGCTGCAGCGCGCGATGGAAAAGTTTGTTTCCTCCAAGAGCGCAAACTATGTCAACAGCCCCTTCAGTGAAGATACGCCGGGCCGCGCGTAAGAGCGATGGCGTGGATATCTGCTGTATTTTTCTGTCTGGGTGCTGCGGATACCTTGTTGGGTGATCGGCTGGGGTTAGGCAGCGCATTCCGGCAGGGCTTCGCCGCCGTGGTGGATCTGCTGCTGCTCATGACCGGCTTTATGGCATTGGCACCGTGGCTGGGGACCCACCTGGCCCCGGTTATCACGCCGGTGTTTTCCGCCGTGGGTTGTGACCCTTCCCTGTTCGCCTCACTGTTTTTGAGCTGCGATGCAGGCGGTGCCGTGCTGGCCGCGCAGATCGCACAGGAACCGGCTGCCGGGCTGTACAACGGTTTGATCGTGGCGGCCTTTCTCGGTTCCACGATCAACGGTACGATTCCGCTGGCGCTGGGCCGGCTGACAGGCACCAAACGAGCCGCCGCCGTTCGCGGATTGTTTCTCGGTTTTCTGGTCCTGCCGGTGGGCTGCCTGCTCACCGGGGCGCTGTGCGGCATCCCCTTGTCGGTTCTGCTGCACAACACATGGCCTGTACTGGCAGTAGCAGCCTTGTTGCTGCTGCTTTTCAAATCCGGCAGCAGTGCGATCGGTCCGATCTTCAACGGCATCTCTCTGGCCGTGCGCGGTCTGACCCTGTTCGGTTTCTGCATCTCCGTTTTGCAGGAAACGACCGGTATTGTGCTGCTGGAGGGGCTGATCCCCTTGGCGGAAATCTACCCGGTCATATGCAGTATCGGTGCGTTTCTTGCCGGGATCCTGCCGTTTTTCGCCTTTGTGCAGCGTCTGTTGACCGCACCGCTGGCTAAGCTGGCCGCACGGCTGCAGCTGGAGCCTGCCTCCATTACCGGTCTGGTTGTGACCACCGCCAACTGCATTCCCACATTGCTGAGCCTTGATACGTTGGAGGAACGCGGCATCACACTGAATACCGCCTATGCCGTGGTAGCCGCTTACAGTGTCGGCGATTTTCTGGCATTTACCCTGCAATTCAGCCCCGCACACGCCCTGCCGATGATGGCAGGCCGCCTTTTAAGCGGCTTGCTGTCAGTAGTGCTCTGCCTGAAAACAACCCCCAAAACCACCTGAGTCCCCCCAACGGGTTTTCCACACAAGAAATGTACGGGTCACGACACACTATGCGGACCCGGGAGGCTCCGGTCAATACAATATTACAAAACAGCGCCCCTGCCGGTGAGATGTAAAATCTCAGCAGCAGGGGCGTCATGCGTATAGCGAAGGGAAAGCCCGCCCAATGTCAGGCCGACATACTTACTTGTCGCGCGGCGGGGTGAGCCAGCCGTTGTATTTCAGGATGGAGGTGCTGCGCCCGGCACCCACGGTGCGACGCCATTCGGAGGGGGAACAGCCCATGGCCTCGGCAAAATGGCGGTTGAAGCTGGACATTGAACGAAAGCCGACCTGCTCACCCACAGTCAGGATGGATTCATCGGTCATCCGCAGCAGCGTGCAGGCCTTGGTGATGCGGGTATGGTTCAGATGCTCAAGCGGGCCGATGCCCATCAATTCATGGAACACCCGCCGAAAGTGTGATTGGCTCATGCTGCAGGCCTCGGCCAAATCGCCTATGGTAAAGTTCTCCATATAATGGCTGTTGATGTACCGCAGGGCCGGTGCAATGACCATGCTGCCGGTCAGGCTGCCGTTGTCGCTGTGGGCAGGCAGACGCATCAGCTCTGTGATGAAAGCCACAAACAGCCCGCGCACACTGATTTGGTAGTTCAGTCCTTTTTGGGTCATTTCGCGCAGCATCTGGCGCACCAGCGGTGCAAGGGCAGGGTTTTGCTGCGGCGAAAGCACCCGGCACCAGCCGTGCAGCAGGCCGTCCAGCAGGCGGGCGTTCGGCAGGGTGTCCAGTGCGAAAAAGGGGCGCAGCAGTTCCTCGGGGTCGCAGAACAAATAGGCCCACTTACTTGCCGTTCCCGCGTCCGACCATGTCGTATGGGGCACATCCCCCGGCGATGACCGTGACATCCCCCGCGTGAAAATCCTCAACATGGCCGGCAAAATCTATCTTACCTCCGTCACTTTCGCAAAGGCCGATCTCCAGACAGTTGTGGAAGTGCAGCACCCCGCAGGGGACATCCGAGATACGCCAGTCCTCACCTGCGATGATGCGCATCGGGAAATGTGACGGCAGCTCATAGCTGCGGTATTCGATTACGGTTGCCGGTCGGCGGCCCATGGCGCATCTCTCCCTGACGGCACCGCAAACGGTGCGGCACCGCGTTTTTTCTTATTGTAGCACACCGCGCAGTATAGCGCCATACGCTTTACTCAAAAGCGACCATATCTGTGCAGTTTGCACAACAAAATCGCCTTTCGGTTGTAGAAGTGCGACAAGAATAGTTTCAATTTCATCTCAATTCATGCACAATGGAGCTTGATTTTTACACTATCGTTGCATATGCCAAAACTTTGGTAAAAATTTAATGAGCGAAATTGCATAGTTTTCATGCAAAAGTGCATGGACAATAGTGCGGACAAAGTGCATAATGAAACCAAACAAAGGCGCAGATTTGTGGTGAATATGACAATCGCGCACCACACAACATCAACTGATTCGGGAGGAGCGAGTTTTTCTATGGGACAGAGCAAAAGCAAAATGCTCTCGCCGGATGCAATATCCGTCAAGAAAAAAGGATTTTTGTACTACCTCAAGCGTGACTGGCAGCTGTACGCACTGATGCTGCTGCCCATGGCATTCATCATCGTGTTCAAGTACTTTGCTTACACAGGCCTGTCGGTCGCTTTTCTGGACTACAAGATCGGCAAGGGCTATGCAGGCAGTAAATTTGTCGGGCTGAAGGTTTTTGAAAAGGTCTTTAAGCACCGCGACTTCGGCAAGGCTGTTGCCAACACACTGCTGCTGAATGTACTGGATCTTCTGTTCAGCTTCCCGATGCCGATCATTCTGGCGTTGCTGCTCAACGAGATCCGCGTCAAGTGGTTCAAGCGCGTTACCCAGACGCTGCTGTATCTGCCGCACTTCCTGTCCTGGGTCGTCATTGGTGCCACGGCCTACGCGATGTTCGCCACGAACTCCGGCGTTATCAACACGCTGATCGCCAATGCCGGTAAAAGCCCGATCCCCTTCCTGCAGGAGGACGCCTGGTGGCTGTTCAGCTATATTCTCATCGGTATCTGGCAGACGATGGGCTGGGGCACGATCATCTATCTGGCCGCCATCACCAATGTCAACTCCGAGCTGTATGAGGCTGCCAAGGTCGATGGTGCCAACCGCTGGCAGCAATGCCTGCATGTCACACTGCCCTGCATCCGTTCGACCATCGTAGTCATGCTGATCATGCAGCTGGGCAAGCTGATGGGCGGCAGCTTCGAGCGTATCGTGGCCCTGTCCAACGCCAAGGCAACCGAATATACCACCACCATCCCGGTACTGGTGTTCAAATGGTTCCAGGGCAACAAATTCAGCGAATCCACCGCACTGGGCCTGTTCCAGTCCGTGATCGGTGTCATTCTCGTGGTCGCGTCCGATAAGATCGCCAAAAAGCTTGGCGAGGACGGTCTGCTGTAAGGGGGTATATAAACATGACTGCTACCGCAGCATCTGCTGTTGAAAAACGCAAAAAGCCTTGGACCAAGGCCCGCGTCATCGACCTGCTGATCGACATTCTCTGTTTTGTGGTCGTTGGGGCCGCTTCGCTGACCTGCATCCTGCCCTTCATCCACATTCTGGCGAAGTCCCTTTCCGACAATGCCTATGTTGTGGCCAATAAGGTCCTGCTGCTGCCCAAGAGCGATGTCGGCGTAAACCTCGAGGCTTACAACAAGGTCTTTCACGATCCGACCATTATGCAGTCCCTTTGGGTCACGGTTCTGGTCACGGTGGTGTTTACCGCCATCGGCATGTTTCTGACAGTCTGCGCCTCCTATGCGCTGACCCGCCCGGAGCTGCGCGGCCGCAAGGTCATGACCTTCATGATCATGTTCACGATGTACTTCACAGCCGGCACGATTCCCGATTACCTGCTGATGAACCAGCTGCACATGCTGGATACCATCTGGTGCCTGATCCTGCCACTCTGCTTTGCACCGTACAACCTGCTGATCATGAAAAACAATTTCCAGGGCTCCATCCCTGAAAGCCTGATCGAGTCTGCCCGTCTGGACGGCGCATCTCACTTCACGATTCTCGGCAAGATCGTGGTACCGCTGTCCAAGCCCATTATGGCTACGATCGCTCTGTTCTACGCGGTCGGCCGCTGGAACGCCTATTCTGACGCACTGTACTACATCAAGCAGAATGTTGCGCTGCGCCCGCTGCAGCTCAAGCTCTACTACCTGATCGTTGCCGCAAGCGAGAGCTTCCAGACCGAGGGTGTTGCCACCGTTTCGATGACCAACCCCGAGGTACTGAAGGCCGCCTGCATCATCTTTGCCGCTGTTCCCATCATCTGCGTATATCCGTTCATCCAGAAGTATTTCGTGCAGGGCACGATGGTCGGCGCCGTCAAAGGCTAAGCGGCCCCCTTCCCCTGCGGGAAGCCTGCAACCCAACCTTGTTACTGAATTTGTTTTTCAATAAGGAGGAAAACAATGAAAAAAACATTAGCACTTGGCATGGCTGCTGCCATGACCGCCACCCTGCTCGCCGGCTGCGGCGGGTCCGCCAGCTCCGCCGCCTCTACGGCTGAGAGCACTGCTGCTTCTACCGAGGCCACCTCTACGGCTGAGAGCACCGGCAGCTACACCGATTATTCTGCCGGCTTCCCGGAGAATGTCACCATCCAGATTCCCGTCTACGACCGCGGCTTTGAGGGCTGGAACCCCACCGACAACTACTATACCAAGTGGATCCAGTCCGAGTTCGGTGACAAGCACAATGTCACCGTCAAGTATGTGGCCATCGCCCGCTCCAACGAGGTGCAGGACTTCAACCAGATGATCGCCGCCGGCAACGCCCCGAGCATCATCTTCCACTACGACATGCCGCAGGCCGTCAACTACTGGTCTGAGGGTGCCATGCAGCCCATCGACCTCGATGAGGTTGCCTTCTACGCCCCCACCTACTGGGACAAGATGAAGGATACCATCGAGACCTACGGCAAGCTGGACGGCGAGAATGCCTTCATCTTTGCAGAGCGCGAGCCCATCTACTACAACTGGGTCACCCTGATCCGCAAGGACTGGCTGGATCAGGTCGGTCTGGAGGTTCCCACCAGCAACGAAGAGCTGATCGCCGCCATGAAGGCCTTCAAGGAGGCCGGCCTCGGCGTTGAGAACTCCCCGCTGATTACCAAGAGCTTCACCTACTTCTACAACTGGATCAAAGACGGCACCAGCGAGGATGAGCTGGCCAAGTATCTGGATCTGAATGTTGCCCCCTTCACTTGGGAAGCCACCAAGAACTACCTGCAGGACGCCAACACCAAGTACAACGAGGGTCTGATCGACCCCGAGTTCTACCTGACCACCGATGACTCCCTCGCCAAGGGCAAGTTTGTCTCCGGCCAGTGCGCCACCTACAGCTTCTACATGTCCAACGGCACCGATGTGTTCGACAGCCTGAAGGCTAACGACCCCAACGCCGAGGTTGCTGTTCTGGGCTCCACTGTTTCCAACACTGTGGCCGACGGCTACACCGCCCACTACTATGAGTACCCCAGCTACGGCATGATCATGGGCATCAACGCCAACGCCACCGATGAGGAGCGCGCCGCCACCTACATGTTCCTCGACTGGATGAGCCAGCCTGAGAACCTGACCTACCTGCAGCACGGCATTGAGGGCGAGACCTACACCGTTGACGCTGACGGCATTGCCACCCAGATTTCTGACTACAGCGGCGATGCCAAGCTGAGCCAGAACAACAACAAGGACTACTGGTGCCTCGTTCAGGAGGTCATGGGCTACGGCGACAAGGAGACCGACCTTAAGGCCAACAAGAGCCTGCTGGCCCCCGATGGCTATGACTGGATCATTGACGAAGCCTACGACATCTGCGAGAAGGGCATTGACGGCGGCCTGATCACTCCCATCTTTACCAAGGCTGTGGAGTCCACCGCCGAGTACAGCACCGACCTGAACAGCCTGTGGCAGGAAGCCTATGTTGACTGCATCACCTGCAGCCCCGACCAGTTTGAGTCCAAGTATGCCGAGTACAGCCAGGAGTATCTGGACGCCGGCTACCAGGAGATTCTGGACGAGAAGCAGAGCCTGATCGATGAGGGCGCTGTTCTGGTCGTGAAATAAGCAAAAACAAAATCGCGTATACCTTATGCGCTGTTGGGGCCGCTGCCGGGCAGCGGCCCCACTTTTTATCAAAGGGGTCAGTGAATGTACCAAGGAGGGTACACCAATGCAATTCAGATGGAACCATACGCAGGGCGCGCCAGACTATGACCGCGAAACAGGCTTTGGCTTTGTGACCGGGGCGGTCTACACTGCCGATGCAGCGCTGCATATCCCGGAGACAAACAGCGGTTTTCTGCCGCTGTGGTGGTATGCGGGCACACCGATTTTCGATATTCAGCAGAGTGAATACGGCCTGCAGGCTGCCGCTGCCGAGGCACTGCGGGCCGAGGACGCCGCTGACCGCCGCCTGCCGGTGTGGCTGCGGATTCAAGTCCCCGGCGAGGGCGTTTACCGTGCCGAGATCACCGTGACCGGCACGGACGGCGGAGAGGTGCTGGTCTTTACGGGGCGCCGCCGCCTTGCGTGGCGCGGAGTTTTGCCCGCGGGGGCACAGCAGATTGTAACTGCCTATTGCGATGTCTTTCCCATCGTGCCGCGCGGGCAGGCAGATGCTGTGGCCAGTGACGCCGTGAACATTGCCGTGGTGGGCGGCGCATTAACTGCCGTTGCACTGACAGAGGCACCCGACACCCGCCGTATCTGGGTCTGCGGGGATTCCACTGTCACGGACCAGACCGGTGAGCTGCCCTACGCACCCGGCACCAGCTACGCCGGATGGGGCCAGATGCTGCCTGCCTATCTGCCGGAGGTCTGCATCACGAACCACGCGCACAGCGGCCTGACGACCGAGAGCTTTTTGAGTGAGGGGCATTGGGCCATCGTCAAGCCGCGCCTGCGGGCGGGCGATATCTGCCTGTTCCAGTTCGGCCACAATGACCAAAAACTGGCACACCTGCAGGCCCGCGGCGGCTACACCGACCGCCTGCGCACCTATATAAAGGAAACACGCGCCGCCGGGGCCGTGCCGGTGCTTATCACACCGCTGGCCCGCAACAGCTGGAAGGACCCAACCCACTACAACGACTTTTTGGCGGACTTTGCGGACGCTGTGCTGGATTTGGGGAAAGAAGAAGCTGTTCCCGTACTGGACTTGCACGCCTACGCCATGCAGCTGATTCGACAGGAGGGGTTGGAAGCCGCCAAACGGTGGTTCTACCCCGGCGATTACACCCACACAAACGACTTTGGTGCCTACCGGATGGCCGGGTTTGTGGCCGGTGCCCTCGGTACGGCGGCGGGTCTGCCGGTGGCCGATGCCCCCGCATGGACGCCCGCACCGCCTTTTGTGCCGCTTACGCCCCCGAAGGACTGCACCCTGTCCGCGCCCGACACAGACCCCCTTGCCGACTATGACGCTGCCCGCCCGCAGGAGGTGCTGACCCGCGCCGAGGCGCTGGAGCTGGCCATCAAGGCGCTGAAGCTCTTTCCCATCAATGTCTACAATGATCTGTATGCCGACATTGTCGGTCATGAGACCTATGCCGGCACCGTGCAGTGCGCTGCGCAGAATGATCTGATCCCCGCAGCGTGGGTTGCTGACGGCAACCTGTACCCGCAGCGCACGGTGACCGCTGCCGACTTTTTGGCCGTGCTGATGCCCGGCGCGGCCGGGCGCCGCCCGCTGGCGGCCCCCTCTCCCCTGCCGGATACCGTACCGGCCTACGCGCGCTTTGCCGCCGGGCAGGCCGTGGCGGAGCAGCTGATCTCCGCCGACAGCCTGAACATCCCCATGACCCGCAGCGATGCCGCAGCCCTCTGCCGGCGTCTGCATATTTGATAAGGAGCGAGTGTCTATGAAATTTGAGCATACAAGCGGCGGCTTTACGCTGCCGGGCGAATCCGGGCAGGAAAAGCTGACGCTGGAGCTGGCCGAAAAATGGGGTGCCGATGTCATCCGCGACAGTGACGGCACAAAGCTCTCGGACGAGATCCTTGACGCCGGGTACGACATCTACTCGACCCTGTGCATCATTCGTGACCACAATGAATGGGCGAAGCAGCACCCCGAGTGCCTGCAGCAGAGCTTTTTGTCCACCGACCCGGTCATTGCCGCCGAAGGGCCGCTGACGGTCCGCCCGATGGCGGGCTTCTTTGCCGAGCAGTTTCGGATCAACGACCGCCCCGAGGCGATGCGCTACTGGCAGGTGTGGGACCGCACGGCTGATAAGCCGCTGCCCGCCGGGGCATGGCGGTGGGATGCCTCTGCCGGCACCGTGACAGTGGCCGAGCCTGTACCGTTCCATGCCTACACAGTCAGCTTTCTGGCATGGCGCCTGTGGGAAGAGATCAACATGTATAACCATGTGACCAACCACTGGACCAGCGAGCATCTGCTGCCGGTGGATCCGCGCACCGCCGAGGCGCAGGACTATCTGTACAGCTGGCTGCAGACATGGTGCGAGAGCCACCCCCAGACCAATGTTGTGCGGTTCACCAGCATGTTCTACAACTTTGTCTGGATCTGGGGCAGCGATGACCGCAACCGCAACCTGTTTACAGACTGGGGCAGCTATGACTTTACGGTGTCGGAGAAGGCACTGGACGATTTTGCCGCCGCCTACGGCTATGCGCTGACCGCCGAGGATTTCATCAACAAGGGCAGCCTTCAGGTCACCCACATGCCGCCCACAGCCCACAAGCGAGATTATATGGAGTTCACCCAGCAGTTTGTGGCAGGCTTTGGCAAAAAGCTGGTCGACCTTGTACACCGCTACGGTAAGCGCGCTTATGTATTCTATGACGACAGCTGGGTCGGTGTTGAGCCCTACGGCCCGCATTTCAAGGAGTTCGGCTTTGACGGCATCATCAAATGTGTATTTTCCGGCTATGAGGCCCGGATGTGCGCGGGCGTTGACGCCCCCGTGCATGAGCTGCGGCTCCACCCCTATCTGTTCCCTGTGGGCTTAGGCGGCGCGCCGACCTTTGCCCCCGGCGGCAACCCCACTCACGATGCTGCCGCCTACTGGAGCCATGTCCGCCGTGCGCTGCTGCGCGCCAAGATCGACCGCATCGGCTTGGGCGGCTACCTGCATCTTTTGAACGATTTCCCGGATTTTGTGGACTACATCGCCGCGATCTCGGATGAATTCCGCGCCATCAAGGCGCTGCACGCCCGCGGGTCCGTGGCCACCCTGCCGCTGACTGTAGCCGTCCTGCACAGTTGGGGCGGCCTGCGCCCCTGGACGCTGTCGGGGCATTTCCACGAAACCTACATGCATACGCTGATCCACATCAATGAGGCACTGTCGGGCCTGCCCGTACATGTGAAATTTATCAGCTTTGACGATGTAAAGAACGGTGTACCCGCCGATGTAGATGTGATCATCAATGCAGGCCGCGCAGGCACGGCGTGGAGCGGCGGCGATGCGTGGCGCGATGAATGCCTTGTTGCATCGCTGAACCGCTGGGTGTACAATGGCGGTGTGCTGCTGGGTATCGAGGAGCCGTCCGCTGTGGGCGGCTGCGGCGACACATTCCGCATGGCGCGGGTGCTGGGCGTGGATGAGGATATGGGTGCCCGCGTCTGCCATGGCCGCTGGGCAGTACAGGAACAGCCTGTGGACGGCCTGATCCCAGACGGTGCCACGCTGGAAACGCATGAGCATCTCTATCTGACCGATGGGGATACCCGCGTACTGGCAGCGGTGGACGGCCTGCCCGCCATCGCCACGCATACCTTCGGCAAGGGGCGCGGCGTATATATGGCCGGCTTTGCCTACAGTCCCGTCAACGCACGGATGCTGCTGAACCTGCTGCTATGGGCCAAGGGACTGCCGCTGGACAGCGATCTCCTGCCTGATGACCCGCACACCGAGGCCGCCTGGTTCCCTGCAGACAGGACGCTGGTCGTCATAAACAATAGTGAGGAGCCGCGCACCACCCGCATCAAGACCCCCGACGGGGAGGTCACGGTATCGCTGGACGCGCTGGAGACAAAAATTATGCCGCTGCGCTGACAAAAGGAGGGCATCATGCCACATATCTTTATCAACACCAACCGCTCACTCGGCACCATTGACCCGAATATCTACGGTCAATTCTCGGAGCATCTGGGCCGCTGCATCTATCAGGGCCTTTATGTCGGCGAAAGCGCGGAGATTCCCAACATCAACGGCATGCGCTGCGATGTTATCAAGGCGCTCAAGGCGCTGCACATTCCGGTGCTGCGCTGGCCGGGCGGCTGCTTTGCCGATACCTACCACTGGCGCGATGGTATCGGTCCGCAGGCGCAGCGCAAGACCATCGTCAACACCAACTGGGGCGGCGTCAGCGAGGATAACTCCTTCGGCACCCATGAGTTCATGGAACTGACCCGCCAGCTCGGGTGCGAGGCCTATTTCTCCGGCAATGTGGGCAGCGGCACCGTGCAGGAGTTCTCCGACTGGGTCGAGTACTGCAACATGGGCGGTGTTTCCCCCATGGCATCGCTGCGGCGCGAGAACGGACGCGAGGCCCCCTTCAATGTCAAATACTGGGGCATTGGCAACGAAGCCTGGGGCTGCGGCGGCAACATGCGCGCCGAATACTATGCCGACCTCTGCCGCCAGTATTCGACCTATCTGCGCAGCTACTCACCCGACCACAAAATTTATAAGATTGCATCGGGCGCGAATGTCGATGACTACCACTGGACCCGCACCGTGCTTGAGCGCGCGGGCCATGTCATTGACGCTGTGTCGCTGCACTACTACACACTGCCGCATCAGGATTGGCAGCACAAGGGCTCTGCGACGGAGTTCACCGAGAGCGAATACTATACCACCCTGCACAAGACGCTGCGCATGGAGGAGCTGGTGGAAAATCACAGCCGCATCATCCGCCAGTTTGCCGGCGGGCGCAAAATCGGTCTGGCTGTGGACGAGTGGGGCACCTGGTACGATGTGGAGCCGGGCACGAATCCGGGCTTCCTCTACCAGCAGAACACGATGCGCGATGCGCTGGTGGCGGCAATCAACCTGAACATCTTCAATAACCACTGTGACACCGTCTGCATGGCCAACATTGCGCAGATGGTCAATGTCCTGCAGGCGATGATCCTGACAGAGGGCAGCAAAATGGTGCTGACGCCGACCTATCATGTCTTTGCCCTGTATGCCGCCCATCAGGGCGCACAGCAGCTGGAAAGCTACGCGGAGACATCCATCCTGCGCCATGACGAGGAGGCTGTACCCACGCTGCATGTCAGCGCCAGCCGCGCCGCTGATGGGAAAATTCTGATCACAGTCGCAAATCTGGATGCGGCCCATCCGGCCGAAGTGCAGGTGCTGCTCGGCGGCGTGAAGGCTGCCGCCGTAAACGGCACGGTGCTCTGCGGCACCGCCGATGCCCGCAACACCTTTACTGCGCCCAACGCTGTGCAGCCCAAGGCCCTGCCTGCTGTTCTGACCGCCGATGGCTTTACGGCCGCACTGCCCGCCTGCAGTGTAGCCGCCTTTACGGTAACACCGCAGTGAGCGCGTCCAACCAATGCCGCCGCTGCCTTTTACAGGAAATGACGGACGAAAACGACTACTACCAAAGTGTGGTGCGCTACCGCGCCGCACTGCCCGCCAAAAAGCGCACACCGGACGCGGCATACGCCGCCCGGCTGGCCTGCTGCAAGGCATGCGATGCCCTGAACGCTGGGACCTGTATGCAGTGCGGCTGCTATGTGGAGATGCGCGCGGCGCGGCTTGACATGCACTGCCCCAAGGAGGGGCAATGGTAAGCTTATGCGCATTACCGGAAGAATTTTGCGTTCCCATGTAGACATGGTCCATGGTAAGCCGCTGACAGTCATTTTTTCCTTCGCGCTGCCGCTGCTGGTCGGCAACCTGTTCAACCAGCTGTACAATGTGGTAGACACCGCCATTGTAGGCCGCGCCCTTGGGGCGGACGCACTGGCCGCCGTGGGCAGCACGGGCAACATCAACGCCTGCCTGTTTTTGCTGCTGGGCGGCTTGGCTACAGGTGTCAGCGTCATTGTATCGCAGTATTGGGGCGCGAAAAAATACGATGAACTGCGCAGGCTGCTGGGCACATTCACGACCCTGCTGCTGGCGGGGTCTGCTGTGCTGGCTGCGCTGGGTGCGGCACTGGCCGAGCCGCTGCTGCATCTGCTGCAGCTTCCCGCAGAGTTGTTGCCTACCGGCGTCACATACCTGCGCATCACGGCTGGGCTGCTGCTGGGCAATGCACTGTATAACGCTGCCGGGGCCGTGCTGCGCAGCACGGGTGATTCGCGCACACCGCTCGCCGCCATGGCTGCATCGAGCCTGTGCAATATCGCGCTGGATCTATGGTTCATCTTAGGTCTGCACTGGGGTGTGGCCGGGGCGGCGCTGGCCACGGTGGCCGCGCAGTTTCTGTCGGCCGGCATCTGCCTTTGGGCTTTGTGGCGGCAGAACACGCCGTTTGCCTTTGCATCGGTGCGTCCCTGCTTTGCCAAAGACGATGCCTTATTGATCCTGCGGTTCGGCCTGCCCACCGCGCTGCAAAGCTGCATGATCACCCTTGGCGGCATGACCGTGCAGGGCATCGTCAACAGCTTCGGCAGCGTGACAATGGCTGCCTACACCGCCGTACAGCGCATCGACTCGCTGACGATTCAGGTCATAGTGGCAGTAAGCAATGCACTGGCCATCTACACCGGGCAGAACATGGGGCACCGTGATCTTGACCGCGTGCGGCTGGGGCTGCGCGCAACGCTGAAAGCTCTATGCGCAAGCTGTCTTGTACTGGCTGCAGCGGTATTCGCCGCACGGCGGTGGTTGCTGTCGATTTTTCTCGACCCCGCCACCGATGCCGCCAGCATCGCACAGGGCGCTGATTTCTTGAGCGTAATGGTCTTTGCCTACATCATCGCGGCTGTCATGAACAGCTATCTGAATGTGTTACGCGGCGCAGGCGATGTGAATGTCAGCCTGATTGCCGGTCTGTTTGAGATGGGCGCGCGGCTGCTTTTTGCAGGTCTGCTGGCCCCGCGGCTTGGCGTGTGGGGTATATGGCTGGCCACGCCGCTGAGCTGGGCGGCGGGCTGCATCATCCCCGTAGCGCGGTATCACAGCGGCGAATGGATGAAAAAAGCATTGCTGTAAAGAATTTCGTACAACAAAGGAGGATTTCCTATGGCAAACCTGATTTTTGACAAGGCCCAAATTGAGGCTACCATCGACAAGATCG
>ERZ773138.253-NODE-253-length-67252-cov-4.850395_pt1 | contig 67252 bp, 77 predicted proteins | sample MGYA00511114_ERZ773138 | MGnify/ENA primary metagenome ERZ773138 (study PRJEB29015, sample SAMEA2737805) | human gut metagenome | biome: human gut; feature: human-associated habitat; material: faeces | place: China | collected 2012 ...
CCCGGCGGCTTGCGTGCCGTTGTTCCGTGTCAGTGGAGGCGCATTATAGGGAGTTATTCTGAGGCTGCAAGTGCAAAGTGAAAATTATTTACCGACTGCTCACTTTCCAGGCAAAACACATCTCAGACATTAATTCTTGCCTGGTTTTTAAACAAAAACGAGCCGCAAGCGGCCCGTTTTTGCGTTTTGTGACTTACTGCACTGCCACAATTCGGTCTTCGTTGGCTTCCAGACGGATAACTTTGCCCGGAACCAGCTCCCCAGAGAGGATTTGCTGCGCCAGCGGGTTTTCGATCTGCTGCTGGATAGCACGTTTTAACGGACGCGCACCATAAACAGGATCGTAACCATTCTCGCTCAGCAGTTTCAGCGCATCGTCGGAAATGTGGATTTCATACCCACGCTCTTCCAGACGTTTGTACAGACGCTGCAACTGGATCTGCGCAATCGACGCAATGTGTTTCTCACCCAGCGGATGGAACACGACCACTTCATCAATACGGTTGATGAACTCCGGACGGAAGTTTTGGCTGACCACACCCAGCACCAGATCTTTCATATGGCTGTAATCCAGCTCACCGAAGCGTTCCTGAATTAAATCGGAACCCAGGTTCGAGGTCATGATCACCACCGTGTTACGGAAGTCAACCGTTCTCCCCTGCCCGTCCGTCAGGCGTCCATCATCCAGTACCTGCAACAGGATGTTAAATACGTCAGGATGTGCCTTTTCCACTTCATCCAGCAGGATGACGGAATAAGGACGACGGCGAACCGCTTCCGTCAGATAACCGCCCTCTTCATAACCGACATATCCCGGAGGCGCACCGACCAGACGCGAGACGGCGTGTTTCTCCATAAACTCGGACATATCGATACGCACCATCGCGTCATCGCTGTCGAACATAAAGTTAGCCAGCGCTTTACACAGCTCGGTTTTACCGACACCGGTTGGCCCCAGGAACAGGAACGAGCCGATTGGACGATTCGGGTCGGACAGCCCCGCACGGCTACGACGAATGGCGTTAGATACCGCTTCGACCGCTTCGTTCTGTCCAATGACGCGCTGATGCAGATCCTGCTCCATACGCAGCAGTTTCTCGCGTTCGCTTTCCATCATGCGAGCCACAGGAATACCCGTCCAGCGCGCCAGCACTTCGGCAATCTCGGCATCCGTCACTTTATTACGCAACAGACGCATGGTTTTGCCTTCCGATTGCGTGGCGATCTCAAGTTGTTTTTCCAGCTCAGGGATCTTGCCGTACTGTAGTTCGGACATCCGTGCCAGATCCCCTACGCGACGCGCCTGCTCAATGGCAATTTTAGCCTGCTCCAGCTCCGCCTTGATTGTCTGGGTGCCAGAGAGGGAGGCTTTCTCAGCTTTCCACTCTTCTTCCAGCTCAGAATACTGACGCTCTTTCTCGTCCAGTTCTTCGTTGAGCATATCAAGGCGTTTCTTGCTCGCTTCATCAGACTCTTTGCTCAGCGCCTGCTGTTCCAGCTTGAGCTGGATAATACGGCGATCGAGTCGGTCCAGCTCTTCCGGTTTCGAGTCAATCTGCATACGGATGCTGGACGCCGCTTCATCGATAAGGTCAATGGCTTTATCCGGCAACTGACGGTCGGCAATGTAACGATGCGAAAGCGTCGCCGCCGCAACGATGGCCGGGTCGGTGATCTGCACGTGATGGTGCAGCTCATAACGCTCTTTCAGACCACGCAAAATGGCGATGGTATCTTCTACGCTTGGTTCAGCGACAAACACCTTCTGGAAACGACGCTCCAGCGCGGCATCTTTTTCAATGTACTGACGGTACTCGTCCAGCGTAGTGGCGCCGACGCAGTGAAGTTCACCGCGCGCCAGCGCAGGTTTCAGCATGTTCCCGGCATCCATTGCGCCGTCAGCTTTACCCGCCCCCACCATGGTGTGCAGTTCGTCGATAAACAGGATGACGTTACCTTCCTGTTTCGCCAGATCGTTCAGCACGCCTTTCAGACGCTCTTCAAATTCACCGCGGTATTTCGCCCCGGCCACCAGCGCGCCCATATCCAGCGCCAGTACGCGACGGCCTTTCAGCCCTTCGGGCACTTCGCCATTAACGATACGCTGCGCCAGCCCTTCAACGATGGCGGTTTTACCGACGCCTGGCTCACCAATCAGCACCGGGTTGTTTTTGGTACGACGTTGCAGTACCTGGATTGTCCGGCGGATTTCTTCGTCGCGGCCGATCACCGGGTCAAGTTTGCCCTGCTCGGCACGTTCGGTCAGGTCGACCGTAAATTTCTTCAAAGCCTGACGTTGGTCTTCGGCTCCCTGGTCGTTCACGCTTTCACCTCCGCGCATTTTCTCAATCGCCTGGGTCACATTAGCGGTGGTTGCACCGGCGGATTTCAGCAGGTCGGTTAAGGTACCGCGTGATTCAAGCGCCGCCAGAACAAACAGCTCTGACGAAATAAAGTTGTCCCCACGTTTTTGCGCCAGCTTGTCGCAAAGGTTCAGCACGCGCACCAGATCCTGCGACGGCTGCACGTCGCCGCCGGTACCTTCGACCTGCGGTAAACGGCTCAGCGCCTGATCGATGGCGGTGCGTAACTGGCCGGCATTAATGCCAGCGGACGTTAATAACGGACGTACCGATCCCCCTTCCTGATTCAGCAAGGCGCTCATTAAATGAAGAGGTTCGATAAATTGGTTGTCGTGCCCCAGAGCAAGGGACTGGGCATCGGCGAGAGCAAGCTGGAATTTATTAGTAAGACGATCCAGACGCATAACTCCTCCCATAACAGGTCAAATTTGCTACTGGAGATTAAATGAGGTCATCCCTCAATTATTCAAGGTTAATAACCTGAATTATGTGAAAAGAAAACGGCGCGTACCGGATCGTCTTGATTCTTTAGGTTATATCAGCCAAATGAAACTTGCCATACGGCCTGTCGTCTTGTCGCGGCGATAGGAGAAAAAATCACCCTTTTCGGTGAAGGTACAGCGATCTCCGCCGAAGATTTGGGTCACACCGACGTTATTCAGGCGCTGGCGGGCAAGCTGGTAAATATCGGCTAGATATTTATCTCCGGAAGCCACAAACGCTTCGACCGCTTGCGGATCTTTTTCCATAAAGGCATCGCGCACTTCGGGCCCGACCTCAAATGCCTGCGGGCCAATCGCCGGGCCAAGCCAGGCGATGAGATTTGCAGAATCGTCCTGGAAGCAGGCGACGGTCTCTTCCAGCACGCCTTCGCACAGGCCTCGCCATCCGGCGTGAGCAGCAGCCACTTCAGTTCCTGCCTGATTGCAGAACAACACCGGCAGGCAATCAGCAGTCATCACCGCGCAAACCGTTCCCGGCGTATTGCTGTACGAAGCATCGGCGCGTTTAGACGCATAGGGCTCACCCGTCAGCTTAAGCACCGCTTTACCGTGCACCTGCTCAAGCCAGACCGGTTTTGAAGGAAGGTTTCCCGCAGCAAAGAGGCGTTTACGGTTCTCTTCAACGTGCTCCAGGTTATCGCCACAATGCGCACCGAGGTTCAGAGACTCCCACGCGCCCTGGCTCACGCCACCGATACGGGTTGAACTACAGGCGGCCACGCCTTCAGGCAGTGGCCACTCCGGGACAATCAGTTTGGTCATAACCAGTCCACGTGATCCTTATGTTCTTCGAAATCTGCGCGCATCGCGTCGATAAGTTCCACCATATCCTGTGGGATCGGCGCATGCCATTCCATCTGAATTCCGGTGATTGGGTGGTAAAGACGCAGCATCGTCGCATGCAGCGCCTGGCGATCGAATTTACGCAGCACGGAGATGAATTCATCCGATGCGCCCTTTGGTGGACGCGGACGACCGCCGTAAACCGGGTCACCCACCAGCGGATGGGTAATATGCGCCATGTGCACGCGGATCTGGTGAGTACGCCCGGTTTCCAGGCGCAGACGCAGGCGCGTATGAATACGGAAATGTTCCATGATGCGGTAATGGGTCACCGCCGGTTTGCCCATCGGGTGTACGGACATATGCGTACGCTTGGTTGGGTGACGGCTGATAGGCTCTTCCACCGTGCCGCCAGAGGTCATATGACCAATCGCCACCGCTTCATACTCACGGGTGATTTCGCGCAGTTGCAACGATTCCACCAGGCGAGTCTGGGCGGGAACCGTCTTCGCCACCACCATCAGACCCGTGGTGTCTTTATCCAGACGGTGAACAATACCGGCACGCGGTACGTCGGCAATCGGCGGATAATAATGAAGGAGTGCGTTAAGTACCGTACCGTCAGGATTGCCCGCGCCCGGGTGAACAACAAAGTCGCGCGGCTTGTTGATGACCAGAATGTCGTCATCTTCGTAGACGATATCCAGCGGGATATCCTGCGGCTCGAAGCGGATTTCCTCTTCGATTTCAGCATTGATGGCGACAGCTTCCCCACCAAACACTTTCTCTTTTGGTTTGTCCCAGATCTTGCCGTTTACCAGCACGCGCTGGTCAAGGATCCATTCTTTTATGCGTGAACGCGAATAATCAGGGAACAATTCGGCCAAAGCCTGATCTAAGCGTTGACCGAGCTGATTTTCGGAGACTGTTGCGGTGAGTTCTACTCGTTGTGCCATAAACTGCTTCTTCGTTTAACGTTGGGTTTTACGGCTTTGCCGTTTAATATAGTGTGCTATTGTAGCTGGTCTTAATCGGGAGCAGGAACTGAGTTTCTCCCGGACAAACATTTGAGGAAAGTCAAAACGTCATGACGCGCATGAAATATCTGGTGGCAGCGGCCACGTTGAGCCTGGCTTTGGTGGGCTGCTCCGGTTCGAATGAACAGGTCCCTGACAATCCGCCGAATGAAATCTATGCGACTGCACAACAAAAGTTGCAGGACGGTAACTGGAAACAGGCGATAACGCAACTGGAAGCGTTGGATAATCGCTATCCGTTTGGTCCGTATTCGCAGCAGGTACAGTTAGATCTTATCTACGCCTACTACAAAAATGCCGATCTGCCGCTGGCTCAGGCAACGATCGATCGTTTCATGCGTCTGAACCCTACCCATCCTAACATCGATTACGTGATGTACATGCGCGGCCTGACTAACATGGCGCTGGATGACAGTGCATTGCAGGGCTTCTTCGGGGTGGATCGTTCTGACCGTGACCCGCAACATGCGCGTGATGCTTTCAATGACTTCTCCAAACTGGTGCGTAGCTACCCGAACAGCCAGTACATTACCGATGCCACTAAGCGTCTGGTGTTCCTGAAAGATCGTCTGGCGAAATATGAGTACTCCGTTGCGGAATACTACACCCGCCGTGGCTCATGGGTTGCCGTGGTTAACCGTGTAGAAGGCATGCTGCGTGATTATCCGGATACCCAAGCCACGCGTGATGGCCTGAAGCTGATGGAAAATGCGTATCGCCAGATGCAGATGACGGCTCAGGCTGACAAAGTGGCGAAAATCATCGCCGCGAACAGCAGCAACACCTGATACCGCTACAACGCATAACGGCAGCCCGCGGGCTGCCGTTTTTTTATTCTTTCAGACTTACGCTGAAGCGGTTTAGCTTCAACATATCCATTCAACTATGACCGCAATTGTTGGCTTCGACAAGGTAAATCTCACCTCTTCCTGCCCTGCCTCACAAAAAAGATTCCCTGACAAAAACCGACAAAATAACGTGATATAAATCACACATTTTGACATTGGGTCGGGTATGCTGGAATCACCAAGACGGAAAGACAAGAGGTAAAATTTATGACAATGAACATTACCAGTAAACAAATGGAAATTACTCCGGCAATCCGCCAGCACGTCGCAGACCGTCTCGCCAAACTGGATAAATGGCAAACACATTTGATTAATCCACATATCATCCTGTCCAAGGAGCCGCAGGGTTTCATCGCTGATGCAACTATCAATACTCCAAACGGCCATCTGGTCGCCAGCGCAAAACACGAGGATATGTACACCGCAATTAACGATTTGATCAACAAGCTGGAACGGCAGCTCAATAAAGTGCAACACAAAGGTGAAGCACGTCGCGCCGCAACCTCGGTGAAAGACGCCAGCTTCGCGGAAGAAGTTGAAGAAGAGTAATCCTCTAAAATTGAGTGTACCGACAACGCGCCTTCGGGCGCGTTTTTTATTGACAGGATCAAAACAGTGCAGGTACTTTAACCCTATCATTTTCAGGATGACCTTATGAAACAGACGCCGTTTTTCTTCGCATTCTTTTTTACCTTCCCCTGACCGGGAGGCGTTTCGTCGTGTGATAAAGAATGCGAAGACGAACAACAAGGCCTCCCACACCGGGAGGCCTTTTTTATTGATAACGATAAAATGAGACAGACAACACTATGACACCGGAAAACCCGCTCCTGGATTTACGCGTAAAAATCAGTGCACTCGACGAAAAATTACTGGCCCTGCTGGCCGAACGCCGCGCGCTCGCCATTGAAGTGGGCAAAGTGAAGCTCGAGTCCCATCGGCCGGTGCGCGATATCGATCGCGAACGTGATTTACTGGAACGGTTGATTCAACTCGGCAAAGCGCATCATCTGGATGCGCACTACATCACCCGCCTGTTCCAGCTCATCATTGAAGATTCCGTTCTGACGCAACAGGCCCTGCTCCAGCAGCATCTGAACAAAACCAACCCGCACTCTGCTCGTATCGCTTTCCTCGGCCCGAAAGGCTCCTATTCTCATCTGGCGGCTCGCCAGTACGCAGCCCGCCATTTCGAAGAGTTTATTGAGAGCGGTTGCGCGAAATTTGCAGACATTTTCAACCAGGTCGAAACCGGCCAGGCAGATTACGCCGTGGTGCCTATTGAGAACACCAGTTCCGGCGCCATCAACGATGTTTACGATTTGCTCCAGCACACCAGCCTGTCGTTAGTCGGCGAGTTGACCATCCCTATCGATCACTGTGTGCTGGTCTCTGGCTCAACCGATCTGAGTCAGATCGAAACGGTGTACAGTCACCCGCAGCCGTTCCAGCAGTGCAGCCAGTTCCTGAACCGTTATCCGCACTGGAAAATTGAGTACACCGAAAGCACCTCGGCGGCGATGGAAAAAGTGGCGCAGGCAAACTCTCCTACCGTCGCGGCTCTCGGTAGCGAAGCGGGCGGCGCGCTGTATGGCTTACAGGTGCTGGAACGCAATCTGGCCAACCAGACGCAGAATATCACCCGTTTCGTGGTTCTGGCCCGCAAGGCCATCAACGTGTCGGACCAGGTCCCGGCGAAAACCACCCTGTTGATGGCGACCGGCCAGCAGGCGGGTGCGCTGGTTGAAGCGCTGCTGGTGCTGCGTAATCACAACCTGATCATGACGAAGCTGGAATCCCGCCCAATACATGGCAACCCGTGGGAAGAGATGTTCTATCTCGACGTTCAGGCCAACCTGGAGTCTGCATCCATGCAGAAAGCCCTGCGCGAACTGGGCGAGATCACACGCTCCATGAAAGTGCTGGGCTGCTATCCGAGCGAAACCGTGGTCCCGGTCGATCCGGCTTAATGTTCGATAAAGCGGCTTTTCTTCATCCCTGCCACATTTACTGGCAGGGTGAAGATGGCACCGGAAAGCGGGTATTTCGCCAGCTCCTCCGCCTCCATATTTTCCCGCGTGGTGGTGATAAACAGCGTTTTCATATCGTCGCCGCCAAAGCAGACCATTGTCGGGCAGCGTACCGGCAGCCGATACTCTTCCAGCTGTTCGCCTTGCGGTGAAAACCGTGCGATACGCCAGCCGTCAAACAGTGCGCTCCAGTAGCAGCCTTCCTCATCCATTGCCGCACCGTCGGGAATACCGTCTCCCTCGCTAAACCGGCGAAACTCTTCGCGCTTACCGGGTTCCCCCTGCTCATCAAGCGGCGTACGGTAGATCACACCGTTCGGCGTATCAGAAGTAAACATCCATCGTTTGTCAGGACTAAACGCTAAACCGTTATGCCCGTGAATATCGCACTGGATCACTTTCGGCGTCAGGTCGTTGTCGATACGCATCAGCATGGCACCGTTATAATCTCCCGGCCCCCAGAACGTGCCCGCATAAAACCGTCCCTGATGGTCGGTGCCTCCATCGTTAAAGCGTGCAAGCTGCGGGTTGGACGGGTTATCGCAAACCTTACGCTGGAGCAGGCCGTGTTTATCGGTCAGCCAGATGGCGTTTCGCATCGCGACGATAAATCCGCCGCGTTCACGCAGGGCAAAACACCCAACTTCTTCATGGAATGAGAGCACCGAGTGTTCCGCGGTGGGCAGATGGTACCGATGGATCTCCCCTTCCAGGATATCCGCCCAGTAGAGCGCCTTCTCTTCTGCACTCCACGTCGGGCATTCAGGCAGATGCCCGGTATAGTTCAACAGCAGCTGCGGTTCAGCCATGACAGTTCCCCAAAATGAAAAAAGCCAGCATTGCTGGCTTTCAGTATATACATCATCAGATTACTGGCGACTGTCATTTGCCTGGCGCAACAGCGTGCGGCTTTCACTCTGGAATCGCGTGGCGTAATCACCGAACCAGTGCTCCACTTTACGGAAACTGTCGATAAACGCTTGTTTATCGCCGTGTTCCAGCAAAGTGATCGCTTCGCCAAAACGCTGATAGTAGCGCTTGATCAGCGCCAGGTTATTTTCAGACGACATGATGATGTCGGCGTAAAGCTGTGGATCCTGGGCAAACAGTCGCCCGACCATCGCCAGCTCCAGACGATAGATTGGCGAGGAAAGCGCCAGCAATTGTTCAAGCTGAACGTTCTCTTCCGCCAGGTGCAGACCATAGGCGAAGGTTGCAAAGTGGCGCAGCGCCTGAATAAACGCCATGTTCTGATCGTGCTCAACCGCACTGATACGGTGCAAACGTGCCCCCCAGACCTGAATCTGTTCCAGGAACCACTGATACGCTTCCGGCTGACGACCGTCGCAGTAAACCACTACCTGCTTCGCCAGGCTGCCGCTGTCCGGGCCAAACATTGGGTGTAACCCAAGCACGGGGCCAGTGTGCGACGCCAGCATTGCCTGTAGCGGACCATTTTTAACGGAGGCCAGGTCCACCAGAATGCAATCTTCCGGCAGCGGAGGAAGTTTCGCGATAATCTGCTCCGTCACATGAATCGGTACGCTGACGATAACCATTCCGGCATCCTTCATTAGTTCCGGTGCATGCGGCCAGTCCTCTTTTTCCAGGATGCGCACCTGATAGCCAGAAAGCGTCAGCATTTTTTCAAACAGACGCCCCATCTGGCCGCCGCCACCGACAATCACCACCGGACGCAGCGACGGACAGAGGGTTTTGAAGCCCTTGTCGTTTTCGCTGGAATAGGATTCCCGCATCACACGACGCAGGACATCTTCAATTAAGTCCGGTGAAACGCCCAGCGCCTGTGCCTCTTTACGGCGGGAGGCGAGCATAGAGGCCTCACGCTCCGGAACGTAAATTGGCAGGCCGTATTTGCTTTTAACTTCGCCGACCTCAGCAACCAGTGCCATGCGGCGCGCCAGCAGGTCCAGCAACGCCTTATCCACTTCATCAATTTGATCGCGTAATGCGGTCAATTCAGCAACCATAACTATCCTCTTATGCCAGACGCGTCGCCAGCTGGCCGTTCAAATCTTTGTGGATCTCACGCAGTAGCGCATCAGTGGTTTCCCAGCTGATGCAAGCATCCGTGACGGAGACGCCGGGCTTCATCGCGCTACGCGGCTGTTCCGATGACTGATTGCCTTCATGAATATTACTTTCAATCATCAGGCCGATAATTGAACGGTTACCATCTTTAATCTGTGCAATCACAGATTCTGCAACCGCAGGCTGGCGACGGTAATCTTTATTCGAATTACCATGACTGCAATCTACCATCAGCGCCGGACGCAGTCCCGCCTGTTCCATCTCTTTTTCACACTGCGCGACATCCGCCGGGCTGTAGTTTGGCGCTTTACCGCCGCGCAGGATCACATGCCCGTCCGGGTTGCCCTGAGTTTGCAGCAGGCATACCTGGCCCGCCTGGTTGATCCCGACAAAACGATGGGGCATAGCGGCGGCGCGCATGGCGTTAATCGCCGTAGCCAGGCTGCCGTCGGTACCGTTTTTAAAACCAACCGGCATAGACAGGCCAGACGCCATCTCGCGGTGGGTTTGCGACTCGGTGGTGCGCGCCCCAATCGCAGACCAGCTAAACAGATCGCCGAGGTACTGCGGGCTGTTCGGATCCAGCGCTTCGGTTGCCAGCGGCAGCCCCATGCTGACCAGCTCCACCAGCAGGCGACGCGCAATCTTCAGGCCCGCTTCCACATCAAACGAGCCATCCATGTGCGGATCGTTAATCAACCCTTTCCAGCCAACCGTAGTACGTGGCTTTTCAAAATAGACGCGCATCACCAGATAGAGGCTATCGCTGACCTCCTCCGCTAATGCTTTAAATCGACGAGCGTACTCAATGGCGGTTTCAGGATCGTGAATGGAGCAAGGACCACATACCACCAGCAGGCGCTGATCGCGGCCTGCGATAATGTCAGAAATGGTCTGGCGCGAGTGCTCAATCTGAGCTTCCTGCGCGACGCTCAGCGGGAATTCCGCCTTCAGTTGATCCGGGGTGATTAACACCTGTTCGTCAGTGATATGTACGTTGTTCAGCGCGTCTTTTTGCATGATTGCGATCCTGTCAAACTCGTTTGCGATAGTGGTTTTCCTCGAAGAGGTGACACAACGATATCACATCAAGTAAAGATTTCAATCCAAAATACGTACACATTACTTTACAGAAGCCCTTTAATTGCAAAATTAATGGCCTAAAACCGTAAATTTAAAATTACACACGCACACTTGTAAGCCAGGCTATGCTCACAAAAAGGAGAATAGCCATGCGTTCAATTACTCTCATGTTGTTGTCGCTGATTTTGTCGGGTTGCCAGATCAATCCTTATACTTTTCAGCCTGGCTGGACCAGCCCGGACTGGTTCACTGCCGGTAAAGAAGACGCTATGAATGGTGTTCCGGTTAAAGATAACCAGGCTCTGGCCGATAGTTTTAATGACCCTCAGGTTGATCGAGGGGAATATCTTCGTGGCTACGCTGACGGACAGAAAAAAATATGCGAAGAGGGCTTTATTCACGCCTGGGGATTAGCGGGAAAATCATTTCCTGCCAGCTGCGATACAACTGAAAATGCAGTAAAACTGCATGAATCCTGGCAACAAGGATTGGATGAAAGTATGCGTTCCAGCAGGCTTAATTGAGCCTGCCTTAATTCCTCTGAATATAGCTCACTGTAAGATTTAGCTTAGGTCAAAACAGGGATATTTCTGACATAATGACGGCTTTGATAAACAATGGTATTCTGCCGACAATTCTTAAGGACATCTATTTCCGGGGCGGTTTGGCGGATTCTGATGAGAAATGCAATCTTGATCGCTTTGCTCCGACTCCCCCTGGCGCTAATGCTGTTCATTTTAGTGGCCCCTGCAAAGGCAGGCTCGTTCACTGAAACGGATAAATCAGTACGTTCGATTGTTTCTGGTATTGTGAGCTACACCCGATGGCCAGCACTGTCTGGCCAGCCTAAGCTCTGTATTTATGCCTCTTCCCATTACAGACAGGCGCTCAGCAGTGAAGATGAACACAACCCGTTGCCCTATAGTCCTGTCATTGTGCATAGCGATCGGGAAGCACTCACAGCAAGGTGCGATGCCCTCTATTTCGGGAGCGAGTCGCCAGCAAAACAACAGGAAATAATAAATCAATATCAGGACCAGGCGTTGCTATTAATGTCAGAACAAAATCCTGAATGCGTTATTGGCAGCGCATTTTGTCTGATAATAGAGCACAACCAGGTCAGGTTTTCCGTAAATCTGGATGCGCTGGCGCGCAGTGGCGTAAGAGTCAATCCGGATGTATTAATGCTCGCACGGAATAAGAAGCATGAATAAGGAAGTCGTACCAACACCGCGTCCGACGTTTAAAAGAACGTTGCGGCGAATCAGCATGATAAGCGTCATTATAACGATGACGTTTATATGGTTGCTGCTGTGTTTCGCTTCCGTGGTGACATTAAAGCAATACGCGCAAAAAAACCTCGAACTTACCGGCGCCACCATGAGCCACAGCCTTGAAGCCTCTCTGGTGTTCAACGATGCCATGGCAGCAAATGAAACGCTGGCGACCCTCGGCAAGCAGGGGCAGTTTGCCGTGGCGGAAGTGCTTAATGCACATCATAAACGGTTTGCCTGGTGGTCGTGGAACCCGGCGGATAATACCGACACGCTGGGCGCGCTGGTCAACCGGTGGCTGTTCCCTGTTCCTGTCGCACAGCCCATCATACATAACGGCAATGTGATTGGCGAAATTCGTCTGACCGCACGCGACAGCCTGATTAGCCACTTTATCTGGCTCTCGTTTGCAGTCCTCACCGGGTGCATTCTTTTTGCTTCTGCCGTCGCATTGACCATCACCCGCTCGCTACATCATGGCATGGTTGTTGAAATGCAAAACATCACTGACGTTGTGCATGACGTTCGCACCAACCGCAACTTTTCTCGCCGGGTAACGGAAGGCCGCATTGAAGAGTTCCACCAGTTTGGAGAAGACTTCAACAGCCTGCTGGATGAAATGGAAGAGTGGCAGCTCAAACTACAGGCGAAAAACGCTCAACTGTTGCGTACCGCCATGCACGATCCGCTCACGGGGCTTGCAAACCGCGCCGCGTTTCGCAACAACATTGCAGCATTAATGAATGACGCTTCGGCAAAAACCAATTCCGCCCTGCTATTTCTGGACGGTGATAACTTCAAGTTTATCAATGACACCTGGGGTCATGCCGCGGGTGACTGCGTTCTGATCGAAGCCGCAAAAAGGATGGTCGAATTTGGCGAAAAACGTCATCAGTCTTACCGTCTTGGCGGCGACGAATTTGCCATGATCCTTTACGGTGTCCACACCGCGCGTGAGGTCGAATATATTTGCGCTGCGCTGTCGCAGCAATTTATCCGTCCGTTTGATCTGCATAACGGGCACACAGCATCAATGTCACTCAGCATTGGCTTTGCTCTGGCATGGGAAAATGCCTCCGTTGAGGCCTTACTGGAGCAAGCCGATCGCAATATGTATCTGGTCAAAAACCAGCGTTCGAAAACAATATCCTGAAAGGAAGACGATATGTTAAAGCGATATTTTGCGCCGTTGTTACTGGCATCACTGGCAATGTCCGGATGCCAGTCATCCCCTGAAGGGAAATTCACGCCAGAGCAAATCGCGGCCATGAAATCCTATGGCTTTAACGAACTGAATGGCGACTGGTCTCTGGGCCTGTCAGATAAGATCCTGTTTGATAAAAATGACGCCAGGCTGCGCCCGGAAAGTGAAACGCAGATCCAGACTATGGCCTCACGCCTGGCGGCAACCGGCCTGAACCACGCCCGGATGGATGGCCATACGGATAACTATGGCGAAGAGAGCTACAACGAAGCGCTTTCGTTAAAACGTGCCAATGTTGTGGCGGATGCCTGGGCGAAGGGCGCGAACATCCCGCGCAGCAACCTCACCACGCGGGGCTTAGGCAAAAAATACCCTGTCAGCAGCAACCGCACTGCACAGGGGCGCGCTGAAAACCGCCGGGTTGCGGTAGTCATCAGCACGCCTTAAGGCTATTTAACGGATGTTCCGGCGAGCGACACGCCTGAAACCGCTCGCCAGCGCAGCCAGTCAATCACAATAAAGACCACCAGACTGACGCCCATTACTGGCAACGCCAGCCCCAGCAGGAGGCTTATCAGGAACGTCACTCCCCTTCCCCACAGCGGCAATGCCAGCCAGCTTTGACAGAGCGTCTGTACCGGGTTCGCGGCTGACGTTGCAGGGCGACGCATCCACCACATCCGGTATCCCCAGATAATCAACACGCACAGCGCAACGCCAAACGCGATGAGCAGCAGCTGATTTGCCAGACCAAACAGGATCCCCATATGGAAATCCACGCCCCAGCGGGTGAGTTTAGCCATCAGCGGGAAATCCCCGAAGCGAGTGCTGTCCAGCACCTTCAGTGAGTGGGGATCCACGGCAACGGCATCAACCTGCGTCGGCCAGCGGCGATCGATTTCCGTCACCGTCCAGGCCTGGTCGTCCCTGCTTGCCGGGCGGATCTCAACCTTTTTCGCATCAATTCCTGACTGGCGGGCGGCCTGCAATACGCTGTCAAAAAGCGACAGTTCAACAGGCATTTCAGGCATCGTCATTCCCCCGTGATGACCACGATGTTCGGCGTGTTCATCCCTCATTTCCGGCGCACCGGAAAGGGTGGTATTTACCTGCGGCGTCAGCCAGTTCATCTCTGCACGCAGCTTATCGACGTTGCCACCGGCCCATTGTGACCAGGTTAACCCGGTGACTGAGAACAGCAGCATTCCCGTCAGTAACGTCCAGCCTAAGATCACATGCAGGCGACGACGATTCTGGAAACGATTGTTAATACAGCGCTTCGGTCGGGTGTAGAACCACAGCGCGATCCCGCCCAGGGCAGCAACCCACATCCACGAGGCGGCTAACTCGCTATAGAGGCGTCCGATGTTGCCCAGCATCAGCGAGGTATGCAGATAATCGATAGTCTGACGCAGCGGTAAAATCCCGCTGGTGCCGTACACAGTCATATCCCCTCGAACCTCAAGGCTGGCGGGATCAATAAAAATAGCCCGATGCTCGGAGGGACCCAGCGCCGGGTCGGCAAACATCACGCGGGTCGTTTCACCCTCTTCCAGCCCCGGACGAACAGCATGTAAACGCAGCGCTGAACCCACGGCCTTTTCTGCCACGGCAATTTGTTCAGCAAGAGGCTGCGCCTTACCAACGGCATCCGTGTGGAGTGCATAATGGTACAGCGCATTTTCAAGCTGCGGCGTGGCGACATACAGCGTACCGGTCAGCGCTGCGAAGAAGATAAACGGACCGACAAACAGCCCGATATAGAAATGGAGGCGACGCAGCAGGTTTCCCCATGCCGCGCGCGGAGTGCAGGTAGTCATACTTTTCCTTTTTAAGGCAAAAAGTGAGTGATTTTGTTTTAAAGGGAGAAAGCAGACCGACGCGGCGGCGCGCGGGTATCGGGGTAAAGCCAGGGGAAAAAGTGCCAGTGGCTGACCGCCTGACGAGGCGGCTTCACGCGCAGCCGCTGCAACACCACGCTGAGCAGAACGATAAGCGCCAGCATCACGCCCGGTACATGCGCTAACAGCACGCAGTAGCCGCATGCTTCAGCATGGTCAACTGGCATAGAATGCGGCATATCACCATGATGCTCGTCCACCGACATCATGCTCATGTCGTGGTGCATGCCCGGCATGGCGCTCATGGGATCTTTTTGCAGCGAGACGGAGATCAGCGGCGCCACGACGATCAGCAGGATCGCAAACAGCGCGGTCAATGCCGCTGCGCGTTTCCAGCTATGCTGATGCAGTACGTTATCCACTTACCCTCCACCCAAGAGGCGAACATTGTAAATGATTTATGACGGAAGGGTTAACGCGAGAGGTGCGATGGGATAAAAAAAGGGCCAGCCTTTCGGCCAGCCCTTTCTAACAGGATGTCGCTTAAGCGAATCTTAGTTCAGACGCTCTTTAATACGAGCAGACTTACCAGTACGCTCACGCAGGTAGTACAGTTTAGCTTTACGTACAGCACCACGACGTTTAACAGCAATGCTGTCAACTACCGGAGAGTGAGTCTGGAAGACACGCTCAACGCCTTCGCCGTTGGAAATTTTACGAACAGTGAATGCAGAGTGCAGACCGCGGTTACGAATAGCGATAACCACGCCCTCGAATGCCTGCAGACGTTTTTTGGAACCTTCAACAACCCATACTTTCACTTCCACGGTGTCACCTGGACGGAAGGAAGGTACGTCCTGCTTCATCTGCTCTTGTTCAAGTTGCTTAATAATGTTGCTCATAATTTAATCTCTTATCCTGGGTAAACTGATATTCGGGAGCGTATTACGCTTTCCCATCATGTTCATGCTGCTGGTGCGCGTGTTCAGTTTTGAACTCGGCCAGCAACTTTGCTTGCTCTTCAGTCAGAGCCAGGTTTTCCAGAAGTTCAGGTCTTCTAAGCCAGGTTCGGCCCAGCGACTGCTTCAAACGCCAGCGACGTATCTCGGCATGGTTTCCAGACAGTAACACTGCCGGGACTTCCATCCCTTCTAACACTTCAGGACGAGTATAGTGTGGACAGTCCAGCAACCCATCGGCAAAGGAATCTTCCGTTGCCGAAGCTTCATGGCCCAGAACCCCCGGAATAAACCGGGCGACGGAGTCAATCAGCGTCATTGCCGGTAACTCACCACCGCTGAGAACGTAATCGCCGATAGACCATTCTTCGTCAATCTCGGTTTGAATTACGCGCTCATCTATTCCTTCGTAGCGACCACAGACCAGAATCAGTTTTTGATTCGTCGCCAGTTCGCTCACGCCCGCTTGATCAAGCTTGCGTCCCTGAGGTGACAGATAAATCACCTTCGCGCCTTCACCTGCCGCGGCTTTTGCTGTGTGAATGGCGTCCCGTAAGGGTTGCACCATCATCAACATCCCCGGTCCGCCGCCGTAAGGACGATCGTCCACGGTACGGTGCCGGTCGTGCGTGAAGTCACGAGGACTCCAGCTCTGGATGCTCAGCAGGCCATTCTTTACTGCCCGGCCAGTTACCCCGTAATCGGTAATCGCGCGGAACATTTCAGGAAACAGGCTAATTATGCCAATCCACATAGCGCCGTCTTTTACCGTTTATCCGGAGAATTTAAAAACCAGGATCCCAATCTACTTCAATGGTTTGAGTAGTGAGATCGACTTTCTTGATAACCTGTCCATCGAGGAACGGAACCAACCGCTCCTTGATGCCAAATGCATCTTTCAGGTTTGCCTTAATGACGAGAACGTCATTTGACCCGGTTTCCATCATGTCGATGACTTTCCCCAGGCTGTAGCCTTCAGTGGTCACTACCTGGCAACCCATAAGGTCTTTCCAGTAGTAGTCACCCTCTTCCAGCTGCGGCAACTGCGACGAATCCACGACAATCTCACAATTAGTCAGCGCATTCGCGGCATCACGATCGTCAATGCCTTTCAGCTTGATGATGATGTCCTGATTGTGGTGACGCCAGCTTTCCAGCTCGACCTCTTCCCACTTACCGGCTTTCTGGATAAACCAGGGCTGGTAATCAAAAATGCTATCAGCGTCTTCAGTGGAGGAAAACACTCTGAGCCAACCACGGATACCGTAGCAAGAACCCATTTTTCCCAATACGATCGGTTCAACAGGTGCTTTATTGCTCATCATGACCACCGTGACAGATTAAGCTGCTTTGTTTGCTGCTTTGATCAGCGTAGCAACGCGATCGGAAACAGTAGCGCCCTGGCCAACCCAGTGAGCGATACGATCCAGATCCAGACGGGTTTCTTCTTCTGCGCCAGCGGCCAGTGGGTTGAAGAAACCAACGCGCTCGATGAAGCGACCGTTGCGTGCATTACGGCTGTCAGTCACAACAACCTGGTAGAACGGACGCTTTTTAGCGCCGTGACGTGCTAAACGAATAGTTACCATAACATCCTCTTGTGTGAATAAAACAACCGGGCCCCATCGAGGAACGGAGCCCGGGTGTCATATTAAAAGCCCGAAAATTTTACTCATTTTCGGGCAAAAAGCAATCTCAAAAGCGATTATCGCCCAGGAAAACCGGGCGGCATCATGCCTTTCATGCCGCGCATCATCTTCGCCATGCCGCCTTTCTTCATTTTCTTCATCATGCGCTGCATGTCGTCGAACTGTTTCAGAAGGCGGTTTACGTCCTGCACCTGCATGCCGCAACCGGCAGCGATACGGCGTTTACGGGAACCTTTGATGATTTCTGGCTTCGCGCGCTCTTTCAGCGTCATCGAGTTGATGATGGCCTCCATACGCACCAGCACTTTGTCATCCATCTGGGATTTGACGTTGTCCGGGATCTGGCCCATGCCTGGCAGTTTGCCCATCAGGCTTGCCATGCCGCCCATGTTTTTCATCTGACGCAGCTGCTCAAGGAAGTCGGTCAGATCGAAACCGTCACCTTTTTTCAGCTTGCTGGCGAGCTTTTCCGCCTGGGCGCGGTCAACCTTGCTTTCAATATCTTCGATCAGCGACAGCACGTCGCCCATGCCGAGGATACGGGAGGCAATACGATCCGGATGGAACGGCTCCAGCGCTTCGGTTTTCTCGCCCACGCCGAGGAACTTAATTGGCTTACCGGTAATATGACGAATAGACAGCGCCGCACCGCCGCGGGCATCGCCGTCGACTTTGGTCAGCACCACGCCGGTTAACGGCAGGGCTTCGTTAAACGCTTTTGCGGTGTTTGCCGCATCCTGACCGGTCATGGCGTCAACAACAAACAGGGTCTCTACTGGATTGATAGAGGCATGAACCTGCTTGATTTCGTCCATCATCGCTTCGTCAACGTGCAGTCGACCGGCGGTATCCACCAGCAGCACGTCGTAGAATTTCAGCTTCGCCTCTTTCAGCGCCGCGTTAACGATGTCGACAGGCTTCTGGGCCACGTCGGACGGGAAGAAGTCCACGCCAACCTGCTCGGCCAGCGTTTCCAGCTGTTTGATCGCCGCCGGGCGATACACGTCCGCCGACACCACCAGCACCTTTTTCTTGTGCTTTTCGCGCAGGAATTTCCCCAGCTTACCGACGCTGGTGGTTTTACCCGCACCTTGCAGACCCGCCATCAGCACGACGGCTGGCGGCTGAGCCGCCAGGTTAAGCACCTGGTTCTCTTCGCCCATCGCCGAAACCAGCTCGTTACGGACGATTTTGACGAACTCCTGACCCGGAGTCAGGCTCTTGTTCACTTCATGGCCAACCGCTTTCTCTTTCACGCGGTTGATAAAGTCACGCACGACCGGCAACGCGACGTCTGCTTCCAGCAGCGCCATGCGCACTTCGCGCAGCGTTTCCTTGATGTTCTCTTCGGTGAGGCGTCCACGGCCGCTGATGTTGCGCAGCGTGCGCGACAAACGATCGGTTAAATTATCAAACATTGTCTCTCGCCTGGGGTAGAAACGTTAGGTCGCCTGGGCGACACATACACAGAATTTTGCCGGAGTATAACATGAAGGCGCCTTTGTTGTTATGCAACGGTTGGAGCAGGCGTCACGTAACGTTATACTGCTTCTCTTTCTTATTAAGACAACTGTCGACGCCTTTATGCCTGTTTTCGCACTGATCGCCCTTGTTGCCTACTCTGTCAGCCTCGCGCTGATCATTCCTGGCCTGCTGCAAAAAAACAGCGGCTGGCGGCGCATGGCTATTCTTTCGGCAGTGATCGCACTGATTAGCCACGCCTTTGCGCTGGAATCACGCATTATCCCCGGCGACGGCAGCGTGCAAAATCTGAGCGTACTGAACGTCGGCTCGCTGGTCAGCCTGATGATCTGTAAGGTCATGACCATTGTCGCGTCTAAAAACCGTGGCTGGCTGCTGCTGCCGATAGTCTACGCCTTTGCGCTGATCAATCTGGCGTTAGCCACGTTCATGCCCAATGAGTTTATTACTCACCTGGAAGCCACGCCGGGGATGCTGGTGCATATCGGCCTGTCGCTCTTTGCCTACGCGACGCTGATCATCGCCGCCCTTTACGCCATGCAGCTCGCCTGGATTGACTACCAGCTGAAAAATAAAAAGCTGGCGTTTAACCACGAAATGCCGCCGCTGATGGTGATTGAGCGTAAGATGTTCCACATCACCCAGGTCGGCGTGGTGCTGCTGACGCTCACGCTCTGCACCGGGCTGTTTTACATGAAGAACCTGTTCAGCGTGGAGAATATCGATAAAGCGGTGCTCTCCATCATCGCGTGGTTTGTCTATATTGTCCTGTTATGGGGCCATTATCATGAAGGCTGGCGCGGTCGCCGCGTGGTCTGGTTCAACGTTGCGGGTGCGGGCATTCTCACGCTTGCCTATTTTGGTAGCCGCTTCATACAGCAATTTGCTGGCTAAGTAACAAAAGGAGTTCCCCCTGGAACACATCTCTACCACCACGCTGATCGTCATTCTGGCCATCATGGTGGTCATCTCCGCTTATTTCTCTGGCTCTGAAACCGGCATGATGACGCTGAACCGCTACCGGTTACGTCATCGCGCCAAGCAGGGTAACCGTGCCGCGCGTCGTGTCGAAAAGCTTCTGCGTAAGCCGGACCGTCTGATTAGCCTGGTGCTTATCGGTAACAACCTGGTCAATATTCTCGCCTCTGCACTGGGCACCATCGTCGGGATGCGTCTGTACGGCAACGCAGGCGTGGCGATTGCCACAGGTGTGCTCACGTTTGTGGTACTGGTGTTTGCGGAAGTGTTGCCCAAAACCATCGCGGCGCTTTACCCGGAAAAAGTCGCCTACCCGAGCAGCTTCCTGTTAGCACCGCTGCTTATTCTGATGATGCCGCTGGTCTGGCTGCTGAATATGGTGACACGGGTGCTGATGCGCATGGTCGGTATAAAGGCAGACGTCACCATCAGTAGCGCGCTCAGCAAAGACGAACTGCGTACCATCGTGAACGAATCCCGCTCGCAGATCTCCCGCCGCAATCAGGACATGCTCCTGTCGGTGCTGGATCTGGAAAAGGTCAGCGTTGACGACATCATGGTGCCGCGCAATGAAATCGTCGGGATTGATATCAACGACGACTGGAAGGCCATTGTCCGCCAGCTGACGCACTCCCCGCACGGGCGTATCGTCCTCTATCGCGATTCTCTCGACGATGCCATCAGCATGCTGCGCGTGCGCGAGGCCTATCGCCTGATGACTGAGAAAAACGAGTTCACCAAAGAGGTAATGCTGCGCGCCGCCGACGAAATTTACTACGTGCCGGAAGGCACCCCACTCAGCACGCAGCTGGTGAAGTTCCAGCGCAACAAGAAGAAAGTCGGCCTGGTGGTGGATGAATACGGCGATATACAGGGGCTGGTGACGGTCGAAGATATTCTGGAAGAGATTGTCGGGGACTTTACCACCTCGATGTCGCCTTCCCTTGCGGAAGAAGTCACCCCGCAAAATGACGGGTCAGTGCTTATCGACGGCAGCGCCAACATTCGTGAAATCAATAAAGCGTTCAACTGGCATTTGCCGGAAGACGAAGCGCGGACGATGAACGGAATGATCCTGGAAGCGCTGGAAGAGATCCCGGCGGCAGGCACGCGCGTGCGTATTGAGCAGTATGATATTGATATTCTGGACGTTCAGGACAACATGATTAAGCAGGTTAAGGTCCTGCCCGTTAAACCTTTACGCGAAAGTATCGCCGAGTAATGTTGTAGGCCGGGTGAGGCGAAGCCGCCACCCGGCACTACGGGTCGGCAAATTACGCTTTCGCTTTCGCCACGGTCACCATCGCAGCGCGAATAGTACGGCCGTTCAGGGTATACCCTTTCTGCATCACGCCCAGCACGTTACCCGCGGCAACGTCTTCGGATTCCACCATCGCAATGGCCTGGTGAACGTTTGGATCCAGCGGTACATCCGTATCGGCAATCACTTCAACACCGAACTTACGCACCACATCCAGCATGGATTTCAGCGTCAGCTCAATGCCTTCAATCATTGCCGCGTTATCCGGGTTAGCTTTATCCGCCACTTCCAGCGCGCGATCCAGGCTGTCGATCACCGGAAGCAGTTCGTTGACGAATTTCTCCAGCGCAAATTTGTGCGCCTTTTCAACGTCCAGCTCGGTACGACGGCGCAGGTTTTCCATTTCCGCTTTGATACGCAGTACGCCATCGCGTTCGCGATTCTGCGCTTCTACCAACTGAGCTTCCAGGTTGGCAATTTTTTCATCGCGCGGGTCCACCTGCTCAGCAGACGTGTCTGGCTCTACTGCCTCAACTTCATCGTGCTGTTCCGTGATAATTTCTTCAGGGGCTTGCCCCTCAGGCGTTTTCTGTTCTTTACTACTCATGAATTTCTCCGCGTTTTTCTGCATTCATCTCGCTAACTTCGCTTATTATGGGGATCAGTTTCCTGGATTCAAGGGAACAAGGCAGATTGTCATCATTCATCAGGCACAAGGACCTCCAGAAAATGAATAATCATTTCAGGTGTATTGGGATCGTCGGCCATCCGCGTCACCCTACCGCATTGACGACACATGAAATGTTGTATCGCTGGCTGTGTGGTAAAGGCTATGAAGTGATGGTCGAGCAGCAGATTGCCCAGGAGTTGCAGCTTAAAAGCGTCAGAACCGGCACGCTGGCGGAAATTGGCCAGCAGGCGGATCTCGCCGTGGTGGTCGGTGGCGACGGCAATATGCTGGGCGCGGCGCGAACGCTGGCTCGCTATGATATTAAGGTTATTGGTGTTAACCGTGGCAATCTCGGTTTCCTTACCGACCTCGACCCGGACAATGCGCAGCAGCAGCTGGCGGACGTGCTGGAAGGCCACTATATCAGTGAAAAACGGTTTTTGCTGGAAGCCCAGGTGTGTCAGCAGGACTGCCAGAAGCGCATCAGCACCGCCATTAACGAGGTGGTTCTCCACCCCGGTAAAGTGGCGCACATGATCGAATTCGAAGTCTATATCGACGAAATCTTCGCTTTCTCGCAGCGGTCTGACGGGCTGATTATTTCAACCCCGACGGGGTCCACCGCCTACTCGCTTTCAGCCGGAGGTCCAATCCTTACGCCATCGCTGGATGCCATTACCCTGGTGCCGATGTTCCCGCATACGCTCTCGGCGCGTCCGCTGGTGATCAACGGCGACAGCACCATCCGCCTGCGTTTTTCTCATCGCCGCAGCGATCTGGAGATCAGCTGCGACAGTCAGATTGCGCTCCCCATTCAGGAAGGTGAAGATGTCCTCATTCGCCGCTGCGATTACCACCTGAACCTCATTCACCCAAAAGATTACAGCTATTTCAACACATTAAGCTCCAAGCTCGGCTGGTCAAAAAAATTGTTCTGATTTTGCATCCAGCACTTTACTGTATATAAAACCAGTTTATACTGTATACAAACACAGTTATGGTTTTTCATACAGGAAAACAATTATGCTGGCACAACTGACCATCAGCAACTTTGCCATTGTTCGTGAGCTTGAGATCGACTTCCATAGCGGAATGACGGCGATTACCGGTGAAACCGGTGCAGGTAAATCCATTGCCATTGATGCCCTCGGCTTGTGCCTCGGTGGTCGTGCAGAGGGGGATATGGTGCGCACAGGCGCCGCCCGTGCCGATCTCTGCGCCCGCTTCTCGTTAAAAGACACACCTGCCGCCCTGCGCTGGCTGGAAGCAAACCAGCTCGAAGACGGACGTGAGTGTTTACTTCGCCGCGTCATCAGCAGCGATGGCCGCTCCCGCGGTTTTATCAATGGTACAGCGGTTCCCCTCTCCCAGCTTCGCGAGCTGGGCCAGCTGCTCATCCAGATCCATGGTCAGCATGCGCACCAGCAGTTAATCAAACCCGAACAACAGAAAGCCCTGCTTGATGGCTACGCAGGTGAGTACGCGCTTACTCAACTCATGGCGGAGCACTATCGTCAGTGGCATCAAAGCTGCCGCGAACTTGCGCAGCATCAGCAGCAAAGCCAGGAGCGTACTGCGCGCGCCGAGCTGCTGGAATATCAGCTGAAAGAGCTGAACGAATTTAACCCGCAGGCGGGTGAATTTGAGCAAATCGACGAAGAGTACAAGCGTCTGGCCAACAGCGGTCAGCTGCTCTCCACCAGCCAGAATGCCCTTAACATGCTGGCGGATGGCGAAGACGTGAATTTGCAGAGCCAGCTGTACAACGTGCGTCAGCTTGTGACCGAGCTGACCGGCATGGACAATAAGCTTTCTGGCGTACTGGAAATGCTGGAAGAGGCCGCGATTCAGATTTCAGAAGCCGGGGATGAGCTGCGCCACTACTGTGAACGTCTGGATCTCGATCCGAACCGTCTGTTCGAGCTTGAGCAACGCATCTCCCGTCAGATTTCACTGGCGCGTAAGCATCACGTTACCCCGGAAGAGCTGCCGAATTACTATCAGTCTCTGCTGGAGGAACAGCAGCAGTTGGACGATCAGGCCGATTCCCTTGAAACCTTGTCTCTGGCGGTTAATCTGCATCATCAGCAGGCGCTGGAAACGGCGAAACGGCTGCACGACGTGCGGCAACACTATGCGCAGGAGCTTAGCCAGCACATTACCGACAGCATGCATACGCTGGCGATGCCGCATGGGGTGTTCACCATAGATGTTCGCTTTGAAGAGAATCACCTGACGGCGGAAGGCGCAGACCGCGTAGAATTCCGCGTCACCACCAACCCGGGCCAGCCTTTGCAGGCAATTTCGAAAGTGGCTTCCGGTGGTGAACTGTCGCGTATCGCCCTGGCCATTCAGGTGATTACCGCCCGTAAAATGGAAACCCCGGCGTTGATTTTCGATGAAGTGGATGTGGGTATCAGCGGCCCGACTGCGGCCGTTGTCGGCAAACTGCTGCGTCAGTTGGGTGAATCGACGCAAGTCATGTGTGTGACTCACCTGCCGCAGGTCGCCGGATGTGGTCATCACCACTTTATCGTCAGCAAGGAAACCGATGGTGAAATGACGGAAACGCACATGAAGCCGCTGGATAAACGCTCACGCTTGCAGGAGCTGGCACGCTTGCTCGGCGGCAGTGAAGTCACTCGCAATACCCTCGCGAATGCGAAAGAACTGCTGGCGGCATAAACTTTTTCGGGATCTCAGGGTCATACAGAACAACAAAAACGCCGCCAGACCGGTTTCAAAGTGGGGCAAGGTCTATTATCATCGGCATATTACATATGAGCCGCGTACTGCTCGGGCCCGAAAAGGAATCAAATCACTATGCGCTGTAAAACGCTGACCGCTGCCGCAGCGGTTCTTCTGATGTTGACCGCAGGCTGTTCCACTCTGGAGAAAGTGGTTTACCGTCCTGACATCAACCAGGGGAACTACCTTACCCCTAACGATGTGTCCAAAATCCGCGTGGGTATGACACAACAGCAGGTCGCTTATGCCCTGGGAACCCCGATGATGTCCGATCCCTTCGGCACAAACACCTGGTTCTATGTATTTCGCCAGCAGCCTGGTCATGAAGATGTAACCCAGCAAACCCTGACGCTGACCTTCAGCAGTGCCGGCGTGCTGACTAACATCGACAACAAGCCTGCCCTGACCAAATAATCAGGCGTCAGCAACGCAAAAAGGTGCTCAATGAGCACCTTTTTTGTGTACATTTATTTGGCTACTTACCGGATTTCTCTGCTCGCTGACGGCGCAACTCTTTCGGGTCGGCAATCAGCGGACGATAGATTTCAACCCTGTCGCCCTCTTTCAGCACATCACCGAGCTTAACCGGACGGCTATAAATGCCGACTTTATTCTTCGCCAGGTCAATATCACGGCGAAGTTCAAGGATGCCGGAGGCCCTGATAGCCGCCTCAACGGTGGCGCCCTCTTCAAGCGTCACGCGCTGCAAATACTGCTTCTCCGGCAGCGCATACACCACCTCAACAGCAATCTTATGCGACACTGTAAACCTCTTTGGCGCGCGTGGTGAACGCCTGAACCATATTCGAGGCCAGCTCTTTAAAGATTCGGCCAAACGCCAGTTCGATCAGCTTATTGGTAAATTCAAAATCCAGATGAAACTCAATGCGGCAGGCGTCAGCGCTCAATGGCGTAAACTTCCACCCTCCCATCAGTTTTTTAAACGGACCATCCACCAGATGCATCAAAATACTCTGATTGCTCGTCAGGGTATTGCGCGTGGTGAACGTTTTGCTGATCCCCGCTTTGGAGACATCCACGGCCGCAGTCATCTGCGTCGGGCCGGATTCCAGCACCCGGCTACCGGTGCATCCTGGAATAAATTCCGGATAGGACTGAACGTCGTTCACTAACTGATACATTTGTTCCGCGCTGTAGGGAACAAGCGCAGTACGGCTAATCTGAGGCATAGCATTTTCCATGGTCACACAACAGACAAATAATAACATTTATCACCTGTTAAAAAAACGCTAAGCCTTATCTCGTGCTAATATAGCGCGTTAGACCTCACAGGACGCAATGAGGTGACTTTTTAAAATCAGATTACCGACGGCTTTACGACACTTATGACGAAGAAAAAAGCACATAAACCTGGTTCGGCGACCATTGCGCTTAACAAGCGTGCTCGCCACGAGTATTTCATCGAAGAAGAATTCGAGGCCGGCCTTGCGTTGCAGGGCTGGGAAGTAAAATCGCTGCGTGCCGGGAAAGCCAATATCGGCGACAGCTACGTGATCCTGAAAGACGGTGAGGCCTTCCTGTTCGGCGCGAACTTTACGCCGCTGACCGTCGCCTCTTCACATTACGTTTGCGATCCTACCCGCACCCGTAAGCTGCTGCTAAACAAGCGCGAACTGGAATCCCTCTACGGACGCATCAACCGTGAAGGCTTCACCGTGGTGGCGCTCTCTTTGTACTGGAAAAACGCCTGGTGCAAAGTGAAAATCGGCGTGGCGAAAGGTAAGAAACAACACGACAAGCGTACTGACCTGAAAGCACGCGAGTGGCAGCTCGACAAAGCACGTATCATGAAAAACGCAGGACGTTGATTCTGCGCTTATTGTACTATTCAATAAGTTAGCGTTTCGGGCTGGTGTCGAGGAAGTGAAATCTGGTATACTGAGTTCAACACTATTGGGGCTGATTCTGGATTCGACGGGATTTGCGAAACCCAAGGTGCATGCCGAGGGGCGGTTTGCCTCGTTAAAAGCCGCAAAAAAATAGTCGCAAACGACGAAAACTACGCTTTAGCAGCTTAATAACCTGCTAAGAGCCCTCTCTCCCTAGCTTCCGCTCTTAAGACGGGGATCAAAGAGAGGTCAAACCCAAAAGAGATCGCGTGGAAACCCTGCCTGGGGTTGAAGCGTTAAAACTAATCAGGCTAGTTCGTTAGTGGCGTGTCTGTCCGCAGCTGGCGTGCGAATGTAAAGACAAACTAAGCATGTAGTACCGAGGATGTAGAAATTTCGGACGCGGGTTCAACTCCCGCCAGCTCCACCAAATAAAACAAGGGGTTACGTGAAAGCGTAACCCCTTTTTTATGTGGAATGTCCACATTGCGTCCATTGGAGTATTGTTTTCATTTCGTTAGGCATTGCGTATCGTTGAATCACAAGGAAACCTTAATGATTGAGTATCATGAAGTTGTAAGTATTCACGAATATCTGACCAAGCACTATGAATTCTCTGAAGACCCCATATCGCCTCCCGGAGTCAAAAGCGTTGAGCTACTTGAGTCAGCAGTTGCAAGGCCATTTATGACCGTGAATGGCAAAGATGCATATCCGGAGGTAATGGATAAAGCTGCTGCTCTTTTTCATGGGATAATTTCTAATCACACATTTCATAACGGCAATAAGCGTGTAGCGCTGTTGGTTACAATGTGTTTCATGGACAAGGGTGGTTACTGGCTAGATAAGTGTTCTGACATAGATCTCTACGAATTCACACGGAAAACGGCCGCGCATGAAATATGCAAAGACAGAAAAGATGAATTTAAAACAATTAAGGCCTTTCTTAAAACAAATTCACGTAAACGAAAATACGAAGAGCAGCAACTCAGCTTCCATAGTCTTTATCAGCATCTTACGAATGCCGGCTTTTCAATAGAAGATGACGGTGATTTCTACGCCATCATGAAAAATGGTAAGCGCGTTACGAAGATTTTAAAAAAAGGGGCTTCTGGTAAAGAACCTTACGATCCTCCTTATATTCGTTCATTGCGTCGTAAACTTCTTCTCACTCCCACAAATGGGTGGGATAGCATGAGATTTTATCAGGTATCCACTGGTTTAACTGAAAATATAGGTGAACTCGTGAAGTTACGTGGCAAAGTTTTAGATTGGTTAGCAAAAATTTAATAAAAGCCCATTCATGAAAATGGATGGGCTTTTTGTTACCTGAAAATAAAACTCATTAAATTCAAACAATTATAATAAAACTGTAATTGAGTTGGCTACAAAATGGCGACAGCGATAGTGCCTAATCATAGTTGTTACAGATCCTGCTCGTCAGGTTCATATGCTAATTCCAGCTCCCCAAAATCCATCGACGTTGGACGCTCTATCACTTCCACATCTTCAACGGTCAAATCATCTATAGAACCTGACAAGTCTCCGGAGATTGTTATTAGTATTCTGGATGTATATGTTTCCTCGGCACGCTTGGTGATTGACCCCATGTAGACATGATCCTTATCGAATGAATCGTAAACTGATAGGGAGAAATCACCATCTGCGTAAAGTGAAATTTCTGCAAATGCTTCTATAACAACCCAGTTTTCATCCTTGTCAATGACAGTGAAGTGGTTATCTGTAAACTCAAAATCTTCAAATCCACCTGAGCACCCATCAGCCTCCCAGTACAAATATGAATCTGCCTCTTGTTCTGGTGCAAAACCGTCAAAGGTTGACTCAAGGTGTACAGCAACATCATGCAAGAATTTACCAGCCTGTCCTTCAGCAAGTGCTTTTTGTAAGTTATCAATTAGTTCATAAGGTGCGGTTTCTTCATTGAAGTGTGCTAAGGCCTTTGATAAGTCAGGTTCATAATGCAAATTCTCAGCATCAGCACAAAATCTCTGCCAATCGTCATCTCTTGCTACGGCAAGAACATTTTCACCATTCTCTTCAGCCCAAGCTTGGACGGCCATTAATGTGATCGCATCAGGAAACTCATTTTTTTTCTTACCTGTATCTGCGAAAGGAGCTTGTGAAGAGAAATATCGTTCAAGTAGTTCAGGTACCGAAACGTAATCCCCAGTAGTCAAAATCTCCGCATCTGTAACGCCAACAAATCTGTCTAATCTACTCTTTCCTAATCCTTCAACTTCTCTGCCTTCAATCAATGTCCTTTTTGCGTCATTAAGTTCGCTTCCATCAAAAAAGAGATGATCGCCAGCCTCTTCGAAAGCTTTCTCAAGGGAGCCACGTGAAGTCCTGATTTTTCTTTCAAGATGATTTTTAACTTCATTGTAAATTACATCCGGTATCAAAAACGTTGTTGGGGTTCGGCTGAACTGGGAAAGCTTACCCAGCAGTCCTTTCTCAAGCTTTAATCCGTACTGATCGTAGATACTTGTATCTAACAAAATTGCGGTGAATTTTTCAGTCATATCGAATGCCTTAATGTAAGCTCTGCCAAGTAATCATCGGAAGAAAATCCACAACTAAAAAGCGACTACTAATGTGGCAAAAGTTTTCTTAAGTTCCAAGATTAAAATTAGATTTCGATGCAATTGTTAGTCGCTGGTTTTCATGAAATTCATGCAGTTTTTTTTCAGTTTTCTATGTACCTTCAAAATGCCCCTATGCCTTGCTAAGTCTGACCTCAACGTTTGTACGGCGAAAACAGCCAGAAAACAATAATGATCCATCCCCTTCACACAATTTTTATTTTTCCTTTGTTTTTCTGTAGGTTACACTTTTTATTCAATCCTCAGCAGATCCATGAAAGTGAAAAACACTGAAATTCTTTTCAATCTTTTCAGTTCTGGTTTTCCGCAAAGCCGCCAGCACTGGCGCGGTCTGGCTGTCTGGTTTGTATAAAAATAAAACTGAAAAATTTTTATGATCTAAAAACCGTAGGCGGGTGCGGTGTAGTGCGATTTTGGTCTGCGAAAGATTTTTTTGGCCATGCTGTGACGCGCCAGCGCTCTGCTGTGCGCACGATCTGTTTTAAGGGTGGCTATGCGCGCCTTAAAAGGCTGAACGCGGTACAGCGCCGCTGGCAGCGCGTAGCGATAGCCGCTTGTGAGGTAAGAAAAGAGATATCCCCGGCAGGGGATGAAGGGCATAAAAAAACCCGCTTTCGCGGGCTATGTTCTGGACAGGTTTACTTGCCAATCACCGGGGAGTATTTGCCGTTCAGCGTGTCCGCTTTCGTTCCGGTGTTCCGGATGGCTCCCGCGTTGGTCGGTGCTCCCGTATTGCTGTGCGTGTGGCTTGCCGTTTGCTCTGCCAGCTCTTTCACCACGTCGAGCGTGTCGAGCATCAGCTGCGCCACGTTGATTGTGCCAGAGCCAATCCACACTACCGGGGCAATAATCTGCTGTTGTACGGCCGCCACGCTTTTACGTATCTGGCCAATTTTCTCGATCAGGTCTTTACCCGTTGTGACTGTCTGGCTCCCGACAATGTCCGTTTCATCATTGCCGCCGATACTCGTCACGCGGTTATTTACTGCCTGACTGTAATCCCCCGTGCATACCTGCTGAATGGCTCCGGCCAGTAGTGTGGACGTGCCCAGCACGGTAATTTTATCCGTAGCCTTAACCGTGGTTTCGCGGCTGACCAGCTCCCGCTGTTCTGTATCGGCCTTAACCACGCGTGCCATAGAAGTTTCACTGATCGTCTGGTCTGTCTGCCTCACCCAGTCACCCGCCTGGGTGACGCGCTGCGACACTTCCGCACGCTGCTGTTGCAGCTGTTCGCCAGGCTGGATATCCGGGAGGCTGGTTCCGTCCGGCACGGTCTGCCGCACAAACGGCTTATCCGGACGTCCGCCAGTGAAAGCAATCTCTACCAGCGTCCCTTCGGGCGGAAACTGGAACATCCCCGAATCATTACCCGCCATAGGAACCGGCAGCGGAACAGCAGAGTAAACAGGCGTATTTTTATCCGGGTTGCCGTCCGCGTCCAACAGCTGCACATCAACCGCATAGCGGGGACGGAACGGATCGGAGAAATTGCCACTTTTCACCGCCTCAACGGGATTCATCACGCGGCCAAACTTGGGCAAATGCAGTCCTGACGCCAGCTCCGGATAATGGCTTTCAATATGGCGCTGAACGGGCGTTTTTTGCAATGCCTTACCCGTGGCACGGTTGCGGGGTGTCCAGGTAACGGCCATCGTGTCATTTTGCAGGTGGACTTTTGTGACCCTTTCCCCGTTCAGCTCCACGCCCGGGCGCAGACTCTGCACCAGGGGAAGTGTCATTGAGTTCCCCCCTGCCGCCCCCTGATTAAATTCATGGGGGATCTCAATTGGTCGATCAGCAAACAGGGCTTTTTCCGCTCCGCCTACATAAACCCCGCCGTCCGGCAGCTGATACCAGACGTAATCCGTAATGCCAAAAGCCTGTCCCAGATTATCCAGCAGCTGATAGCCCGTGCCGCTGTGGTTGAAATGTGGGATCGGACGGTCTGAGTAATCAGCATCCGGCACGCTGAAGATCAACCCGCTTTGTTCTGTCAGCCAGCTGGCCACATCGCGCAGCGTGGGGTGCTGGAAGGAACATGGCCATAGGCGTTCGAATACGCCGACCAGCTCGCGGACAAACAAACGCTGAAAGCCGTTTTCAGCAGGTTGTGAGCGTTCCACGTACCCGGTAAACCAGCGCAACACCAGATCGGTGTAACCCACATCAAGACGCACCAGTTTCCCCGTAAAGTCCTGCGTCGTCCCGGCAGTAATAAACCCCCGGCCGCAGCTGTTCAGCTCCAGCACCAGGCTGGCATCAGCCAGGTGAATTTCATCCGTTGAAAGGTACAGGCGTTTAATCGGCTTCATTTTTATCCCAGTGCATCATTCACGGGCTTGAGCACCTTACGTTCAAACCACGTCAGTTTTTCTTCATCCTCGCCAGCGGCCTGGCCACCGTTCTGGCCGCCGCCACTTCCCGCCGTTTGCTTCACGGCTTTGGTTTTGCCGCTTGCCCTGGCCTCACGTTTTTCCTGCACGCTGATATGCTCGGTCAGGGTGAACGTCACAAGCCAGGACATGCGCCCGTCCTGTGGCGGCGCGTCCAGGGTTCCGGTAAACGTCGCCTCACGAAAATTCACAGCTCGCGCAGCCTCATGTGCAACCCGGTATTTCTGGCGCTGGCCGCTGGCATCTGTCGCGCTGCCCAGCTCAAAGATACGCCGCAGGATTTCCGGATTTTTATACGGAATTTCGCCTGAAACGCGCAGCTCCTTGCCTTTGATGCCCTGCTCTGATTTCGTGGTTGCACTCGTCTGGCCGGACTGGTCTTTGTCCTGGAATTGCTGAGAAACGGTCACGCGCATGTTCTTCAGCAGAATAGCTTCGCCATTAAGCGCCAGTGTCGGGTTCGAGGTCATGGATCATTCCTTTTATGCCGTCGAGGTTGTCGCCAACCAGCATCATGGCGGCGGTGTACACGGAGGACTGAAGCGGTATCCCTTTTACCAGCTCCAGAAGCGTGGAGGGCAGATCGCCACTGGCGGTAAATACCCATGCCCTGGCGCTTTTCCCCTGTAAATCCGTCAACCCGCTGGCAATGCCAGAAATCAGGCTTTCACGCTGCTGTGTAAACTCCCCCATCAGCTTTTTTACACCCGTCAAATCCGCCACGGCTGCGGCTTCCTGCTGGGCTTTTTTCACCGCTGCGGCCGCCAGGGCGGTGCGGCTTGTCGGTACGGAAAGCGGGATCGCCGCTGGCAGACTTTGACTGTATTTCGCCGGAATTTGCATCTTCTCCGCAGCCAGCTGTGCGGCGGACTGCGCCAGTCTCCGCACCTGGGTAAATGCCGGACTGGGGAATACATCAACAAGATTATTCAGGCTGGCCATAAAGCTGTCATGCGTCTGGCCAGAAACCATCATGATCACGACATCTGCCGCCCCGCCTGTTCCGGCCAGTTTCTCAACCAGGTAATTGACGGCATTCACCGGGCTGAGATAAGCGCCGTTTTCTGTCTGCTGCCCAACCCCGTACACCCAGGGATGCACCGGGATAACGGAACAATTCAGCGCGGCCACTGAATCACTGAACGCAATTCGTGCTTCACGCCACATTGTCAGGCACCTCTGGCCACTCAATTTCCGGCGCTTTGCTGGTATCTACACGGTTAAGCAAAACACGATATTTTTGCCACTTAGCCAAAAATGCGGCTTCATCTTCTGTAGCCATACCCAGAACAGATGCATCTTCCAGCGGGGCAATAGCGGCCGTTGCTGCATTCATCAGGTTTTGTTTTCTTGCATCAGCCTGGGCGACATAATCGACGGGTACAGGAATAATCTTTTTCCCGTCATACGCCCATTCGCCGTTCTCGTTGAGACCTTCCGGAACATATTTCTTTCCGATCTCGCCCACAGATTTATCAACTGGCCACAGCATAGAAACATCGTAAGAAAACCGTGTAATCACACCATTTTCATCAAATTCGAATTTTAATTTATCCGCATTAAATAAAGCCTGTGACTCATACCAGTCTTTACCATCTTCAGAAACCAAATTCGCTATGCTAAAGCCTTCAATGATTTCAGTACCAGCCAGGCGGAAGTTCTTAATAATCATAATTTCCCTTTATGCCGTAATTGTTTTCCAGGTGCCGTTTACATTTATCTGTAAGGCGCGGGTATACCAAACTGAATAACGCACGTCGCCATTGCTACCTGTTCGTCCAGTGATGAAACTGCCAACAGGCGAATCAACATCGCTAGCTCCGCCAGTTGATCCAATGCTCCCTCTGGCGCTCACTCTGACCCCGTTCACCGTAGCGGTTTTTAGCGGGTAGCGTCCGTCTGACTCCGCTTTGGTATATGCCTGACCTGCGGGGGTGTAACTGCCTTTAGGCTGGAAACGTCCGTCAGACTCTGCTTTGGTGTAAGCCTGTCCTGCCGGGGTATAACTCCCTTTTGGCTGGAAACGCCCGTCACTCTCGGCTTTTGTGTACGCGCCCGTTTTCGGCATGTAACCGGCATCAGACTGGGTTTTGGTGTAATAACGGTTGTCAAAGTTCGCAAAGCTACCCGGAATTAATTGCCCTGGTGCGGAGAAATTGCCGTTAACATCCCATTTATAGTTAATATCCCCGCTGCCGCTCCCCTTCATATGCAGGTGCCAGGAAAGAGCATCACTGCTTACCAGTGTCCCCATAGAAAAAGCCCATGAGTTTTTCCCGGTAATGGTCGCCTGCTGTTTAATCACCGGATGGTATTCACTCGCTCCGGTTGTCGAATATGAATTAAAAAAAGGCGCTTTCGTAGAATACTGATTAGCCCAGCCAAATATTCCGCTGTAACCCGCCGTAATTTCTTTTGAGGCATAAATTGTGTTACCTACAGTCAACGGCGTTTCTGATTGCAGCGCACCAGTTTCAAGACTTACACGTAATGGCCGCAAGGCGTTATAGGCTCCGTAAGCATCACCTTTATTAGTCAGCATCAAATAAAGGTTACTGCCGTCATTACGCCAGAACGTACCGTAATCACCATATGCAATGCGGAACCCATTTGCGGACGCCGCCTGGATTTCGGCATTAACTTTTAATGTCCCGGTCATGGTGTCACCGCTTTTATTCACGGCATTAATATCAGCCGGAGACGGTTTGTTTAACGTGTCATACTGTTTAGCCCACCCTGACCACGCCCCGCTGTACATCGTGCGGATATATGACCGCGAATTGTTGTAAACACGGTAAACCTGCGTAATTCCCGCGTGTTTATAAACCTCTAAAGACCCGGCAACAGCCTCCGGATAATTTTTGCCAGTTTGTGCCTGGGCATTCGCGGGCTGATAATACAAACCGGGTGTCGTATAGGTGTTCAGATCAGCAGCGTCGCCAATCCCGACAGCCTGACCATTAAAAATATCCTGCGACGTAATATTGATATCTGTACTCAGCGCCCGGCCATTTATCTTACGACCTGAAGGAACTCGCCCGTTTGCATTATCATTTGCAGCCTTTACCGCCTTTGGTGTGGCCGCAAGCGTCTCCGAAACACTGTCCAGAGCGCTGCTGAGTTGCGTAAAGCCTTTGGCCGCCGTCGTTGCGTCCGGATGGTTACGTGACTGCTCATGCTTTTTCAGCGCATCACTGGCGGACTGATCGTTAAGTGAGCCTTTCGGGCGCAAATCGGTGATATTGCCGCTGGCATCAATACTGGCGACGGCAAACACATAGTGCTGCACACCATTTTGAGCGTAATCTGCCAGTGTAGTCGCCACGGTGATTTTGCTGGCCACGCCCCAGGCACTCGTCAGCGTTCCCGTCCATGCCACATCCAGCCAGACTTTTACGGGCGTGGTTGCCACCGTAATGTTCTGATTAGCAGCCAGCTGCGCGCGCAAGCCGCGCACATATCCCGCCCCGGCCGTCACAAAATATTGCGAGCCGTTCTTTGCGACAAGGTAGCCATTACCCAGGAAAGCCGCTGCGCCGTACAGGTCTATATTTTCCAGGCGCTGACGTTCATCCATCCCGGCCATACGGGCGGTGAAGTCAATCTGCCAGGTTTCCGCTGGCGTGTTGATTCCGGTTTCAGCCTGTGCTCCGTTGTACTCCATCAAAAACGAACGGGTGAGCACGTTGCCCTGCTGGCCATCTTTCGTTTTCAGCTTCTGCTGTAGCGGCGCGTGAACAATCATGGCCAGCGTGTTGCTTGCCTTGTTAATCAGCCCGATCCAGTTAAACGAAAAATCACCCACTTCCGCGCCCAGTACAACGGAGTGAACCACGGCATTTTCATTGACCACGCCTTTACGGCTGACGGCCTGGCGGTGAACGATTTGCGCGGCAGGTGGCAGCGTTTCCTTGCGGTCAACGGGCTTACTGGCATCCAGCCCCGGCACGTTGGCAAAAACAAATTCATCCAGCAGAACGGGTTCACCCGTTACCGCCTGGCTGGCTTTCCACTGTTCAAAAGCCAGTGTGATAGCTGTCTGTGACATAAATTCTCCCTATAAACTTGCGCTAAACGTTGCGCCGCTGGCTTCCGTGCTGTTCATGCGAGCCGGATAAACCACGTATTCCCCCTGATCCCATCCCGCCCGGATAGCTAGGCTTTCAGACGTGATCACTTCAAACTGATAACGGCGGCAGGTTCGCCCGTACTGCCGGATTATCTGAATCATCAGCTGCGTGTTATCTGCGATCTGGCTGTCCGTGACGCGCACCATGATCACGTCCCAGTCAATGCCCGGCTGGCGTTCAACCAGCTCCACGTAACCAATTCCCAGCCGCGCAAAAATATTAATGAACCCCTCAACGGAACCCGCATCACGCGCATTGATAAAGGCATACGCCACGCGCTTGCGGTACAGGCTCAGCGGTTCGCCACTGAAGCGGCTTATGTCACGGTCATACGCAATTAAATTGAGTACCGGTTCAATGCAGGTCAACGGATCAAACTGCCGCAATGGCCACGTTATCCAGCTGTACACTTCAGCCCAGAACGTCCGCGCCGTGCGCAATAAAGCTAGTGGCTCACCCTTATTCATCCAGGACGGCAGCGCCATACTGGCCAGCTTTTTGAGAAAATCAGTCATCTTTCAGGCTCACCGTTAAGGAGTTAAGGCGCGGTACGCTCAGTTCGCTGGTGATATCCTTCAGCGAAAACTCTATGGAATCCGAATCCGGGAAGGTTTTGTGCACCTCGCGCCCCAGCTGCGAAAACGAAAAGCGGGAATATGGCCATGTTTTTTTCACGTCATAATCCGTGTTTTCCCTGAAGGCGCAGCGGATCAGGTTTTCTATCCCTTTCTTCAGCGTGTCCTGCTGTTCCGCTTCAAGGTTGCCCAGGTTTCTGACATACACCGTCACGTTCAGATCGTGGCGGGTTTCCGGCATGGCAAAACACTGCATATCGTCACCGTGGCCGTGGTGGCCTTGCGTGTTGATGTAGTCATTAACCGCGTCAATAAACGGCTCAGACGTTACCCCGCTATCCAGCAACAAATAGGCGTTCGCTGTACCCGGACCACGGGGTGCATCATGGAGAAAAAAAATCCGCTCAATACTCAGTCCGGCCACGCTGGCAATCATCGAACGGTAAACCGCGTCCGTGTGATAGTTCCCCACCAGGTTGAACTGGTTCCGGCAGCGCTCGCGCAGCTCGTCATCGCTTTCTTCGTCCGCGCCCGGCACGGTCAGCCAGTCCTCTTCACTGGCCACATGGCTGATACCGTCCACGGCCACGGGCAAAATACGGTAATAGCCCGGCGCAAGGTTGTACGCCCCGCCCGTTCCGGTGGCTTTGACGGCAAGCAAAGCGCTTGCCGTGCCGGACGGGATCACCACATCGGTCACGGTGGCCGTGGCGTAAACCTTGCCGTTAATCCTTTCGGTCTGGACTACCGTTCCCGCCGCCACAGTGACGGCCTGTTTTGAATCTTCCTTGTAAAAGCGGATCACGCCTTCCGCCGCGCTGGCTGGTTTAGCCGTGACGTTCACCGCCCAGGCCAGCAGACGCAGCATTTGCCCACCCGCAGTGGCCACAAACATATTGGCCATGACCACCAACACCAGCGCATCCTTCAGCCACATCACTGGCGCGGTCACAATGGCGGTAATGAGCCGCCAGAACGGAGACATGCGCGACGTGTTAGTGATCAGCCCTTCCTGCGCGGCGATGGCATTGAAACGGGTGCGCACCGCCTCTTCCGTAACGGGCATCCCGCTGGACTTCACCACCTCTTCAAAATCAACCTGCGGCTTTTCCGTCATAGCTCCACCTGCGCCGATATTCCGCCAAAGTCATACGTGCTCGCCGTCACCCATAGGCGCTTCTGGCTTTCCTCACTCACTTCCACCGTGCCTGGTACAATGCGTTCATCCTCTTCAATCAGCAGCTCCAGCTGCGTGAAGATATCCGCGCGTAAAGTCGGGCTACGTTCGCCAACCAGCTGCGTGGCCAGACCGCTTTCCAGAATGCTGTGAATAATGTCCTGCCCGATACTTTTGCGGTTATTACACAGCTCAGGCTCTTTTCCGGTATTCAGAACAAAATTACCGTTTTCAATCAGCAGATCGATGTAAAGCAAATCACTCATGGGTTTAGCTCCTGCCACTCCTGCAATTGCCCCGGTGAAAGCGTTTCTTTCGGATAAATATTCACCGTGTCAATTTTGCGGCTGTTGTCCGTAACAGATTTAGAATTGCTGTTTATGGTTTTACTGATACCGCCACGCTCAACGCCTTTAAGCTCCCCACCTGTTAACAGCACATTGGGGGCGGTTACTGGCGGCGGCTCCGGTAATAACGTGTTTTGCGTTAACTGCTGCGTGATATTCCCGCCATACTCAACCTGTTTTATTTCAGGTGATGCAATCGCGGCCTGTTCAACATGTTTAGGATTGAAGGGTATTCCCTTATTTGCTCCTGAACCTGAATCAGCGGCCAGGGCAATATCCACGCCCGGAAGTTTATTCAGCTTTTCAATAATCCAGTTGTACGTTCCGGTAAATGAACCTTTCAGGGTGTCCCATAATTTCCCGAACACCCCCCCGATCACGCTGGCCATTTTTTCAAAGGAGGCAACAGGGGAATTAATATCAAAGGCGTTAACCACATCACCCCAGCCATCAATAACGATCCCGAACATCTCAATGACCGTCTGAATGGAACGATAAACCAGCTCAAACGGAGTCAGAACCAGGCCAACCGCCCCCGCCACGACACGGCCAAAGGTTTCCCCCGCGCTGGTCACGCCAGCCAGTTTTTCCCCGGTCATTTGTACCGGGGAAAGCAGGTTGCCAAACCAGCCAAACAGCGTTTTCACTCCGTTCCAGACCCAGCCCACCGCCGTGGCGATGCCGCTGAACAGCCCTTTAAACGGAGTCAGTGCGCCGCTGGCCTGGCTGAAACCTCTGATAAAACCGCTAACGAAAGCCTTGATTGGTTGCCAGAACTTAATGACCGCCAGCACCACGCCAGCAATCGCCACGGCAACGGCCGCAATCGGGGCAATCATCAGTAAAAACGAGGCAGAACCCACACGGGCGGCAATACTGGCGGCCAGCAGTGCGGCACGCAAACCCCGTAATCCGGCAGTAAACAGCTGCGTCACGGTGTTACTGGCGAGCATTGCCAGGCGATTGAGTCCCAGCAGTCTGGCCACGGGTGCCAGCACCTTCGTCATGCCCATCATCACAAACGTACTGACACCCATCACGATATTGGCGATGGCTCCCACGGCGGCAAAACTCAGCAGCGCCAGCGCGGCATAACCCACCACCCGCGCGATGTTGGGAAACAGCTGCATCCACCGGGAAAAGGTCTGTCCCATATCGGCCAGGCGATTCAGCAGCGGATACAGCACCGGGATCAGCGTCAGGCCAATGACGGTTTTAATGGCCGTCAGGATGGCAATGAAGCGATCCCACGGTTTCACCATTCTGGCCGCCATTTCCTGGGTACGCTTCAGCCCGTCAGCGCCGCCCAGCTCGGTAATATTCCGCTGAAGTAGCGCCACGTTGCCATACAGCTGCTTAACCACCGCCGAACTGTCCCCAAAGGCTTCATCCAGCTCCGCCTGAGCCTTCAGGTTCCCTTCCAGGCTTTTGCCATATTTGCCCTGTAGCTTTGCCAGCATTTCAGGCATGGACAGCATTTTTCCGGTAGCGTCAGTGAAGGACAGCCCAAGCTTTTTAGCGCCATCAATCGCGCCCGTCATAAAGCCTTCGTAAGCACTGCTCGCTTCCGTTCCCAGCGTGCGGCTCAGTTGTCCCAGCACGGCCAGCTGTTCATCCAGCCCGACACCGTAGTTTGTCCCCACGCCGCGCGCGCCTTCCATCAGGTCTTTGATCGTGGCCATTTCCGCGCCGAACGTCTTGCGCATGTAAACCATCTTTCCGGCCAGCTGTTCAGCGAACTGGACTTTGCCCAGGCGTGCGGCATCAGACGAAAAGTTACCGAACATCTGCCCCATAAACTCCGACGTTTCCGCCGCAGTTGATTTCATGGCAAACGCCAGGACGTTGGCAACCTTAGTCACTTTCGGCAGTTCATTCCCGGTCAGCCCGGCGATGGCCGCATTGATTGATTCAGTGGACTGAACAAACTGCACCGCGCTTGCGCCGTATGTCGTGCTGAACGTCAGCGCGTCCCGCTGGACGGTTTTAAGCGCGGAATCGTCGATACCTTTTGCGGCCGCCTCATTCAGCGCGTCATACATTTCTATGGCCGGAGACAAAGCGCCTTTGATGGCCATTCCCGTTCCGGCCAGCGCCAGCACGCCGCCGCCAATCTTCGTAAACGCTGCCGTCGATTTTTCCGCAAAGCCGGTCACATTGTTCTGCACCTGTTTTAACGGGCGGGACAATTTATCAATCAGGCTTAATGTAAAATCTAACTGTTTCATTCATCGCCTTTAAAAGCAGTGCTTATTCCGTTTGCAACAGCAATACGCATATTTTCCCACTGACGATTATCCAGCCAGACAGCGGCGGCGATATCGTCAATGGAATCTTCACCGTGGGGTAAATAGTGGCGGCGCAAAATTAAATACTGATCGAGTCCGTTTTTCTCAATAGCCCGGACTCGCTTTGTCAGTTTTTTACTTCAATTTCCAGCTCAGGCGCGTAAATTTCATTTACCTTGCCAGCCAGCTGCAACGCCGCACCCGGACGTTTTAAAAGCTCGGCCAGCGTGTCTTTACTTTCTGGCTCCACAATACGGTTCAGGTAGTTATGCGCCGGGGCAACCTTGTTATCCATCGCCATTTCGTTAATGAATTTGTTATAGGCGGTCTGGTTAGGCGCGAAAACAATTTCCTTACCACATACAACCAGATTAATTTTCTGTTCCATTTAATACGCTCTCTCGTTTATTTATTTCATCAATCAGCGCGTTATGACGTGCTGCACATACAGAATATAAATCCTGAAATTCAATAGCAGGGGCAGCAATATCCGCCCCGGTATTACCTTTAATGCGCGGAAGATTTTCCGTTGGGCATTTTCGCTTCAGGTTTTCCTGATAAGGTACGTTCGGTATTGTCGACGGTTGCGTTGTACATCCGGATAAAATCATCAGACACGCAAACGTTAGTGAAAACCGGCTTAAGAATTTCCGTCCTGATTTCCTTCGGTCTGCCACTTTCCAGCACCTCCAGCTTATCTTCCAGCGCCCTGGCGGATTCGCTGGCAATTTCCAGCATCGCCTTTTGGGACTTGTTACCCGCAACCTGCGCGGCGGAGTTGATCGCCAGCTCCAGGCTGTCACGCCGCCAGTCAGCGGTCAGCCAGCCCCAGACAAACGCCAGCGCAACCACTACCAGCCACTGGCCGTTTGTCATCACCGCACCCCGTTATGTTCCAGACTGAAGTGATTACCGTCCGGACGGGATTTAAAGCGGCCGCCCCACGTACCGCCCAGCGATTCCCAGTATTCACCCAGCGGGAGATAATCGGCGGTGTCTGTTTTGTACTGGCCATTCACGAACAGATTAAAGTCCACGGCCAGGCGCTGGGTATGCAGACTATTGGTGATGCCGCTGCCCTTTTTAGCGTTAAGCGCGGCCTGTTCCGGCGTGCGGTACGCCTCGCCAAAGGTCAGGCGATAGCCGTGCTCTTCAGCCCAATGGATCAGACTGGCCACCATCACGGTAAACAGCTGCTGCTTTTCACTTAACGTCATAATTTCCCCGCTCCTGCGTTAATCCCTTTACGTTTAAGCCAAAGCTCAACCCCCTGAAGCCCGGCCAGCCCCAGCGCTGAACCAATCCCCAGAAGCGCCAGCGGGTGAAGCTCCGGAACCAGATACAGCGCCGAACCCGCCGCCACAGAAAGCGCACTCCCGACAATTACACGCCCGATGGCCAGCCGTGCCGTAACAGGCTCATTGCTGGACAGTAGCTTACCCAGCGCGATAAGCGCCCCCATAACCGCCAGCGTCAGAGCGCCTTTTTCGTACTCCTGCATCCCTGCCCCTTAACCGATCAGGTTTTCCGTGGCTTCCGCTTCCAGATACGGAACGCCGTTGATGTTTACGAACTTTGGACTGGTCACAAAGTATTTGATTTTGTGCGTGGCCACGCTGCCACCCTTCGGATCGATATCCAGCAGGTTACTCAGCTGAAGTTTGCAGCCGAACGTCTCCACTTTGACTTCCTCATTACCGGCTTTGGCATAGAAGAGGAAATCCACGGGTTCAATACCACGCCAGGAACCCGCTGACCGTGCTTTGGCCGTCAGCACGCTCAGCACTTTGGAACTGACTTCAATTTCACCCTCAGCGGCCACATCACCATCAACGTGGCCATCCGGCACGCCACGGGTCTGCGCGGCGGCGCTGTTGTCCGTGATATCGAGAGAAATTTTTTCAATGTGGATCAGATCGCCGTCAACGTAAGAATCAAACGACATTCCCGAAATACGCTTACTCATGCGGCGGCCTCCAGGCTGGCATCCAGTAACAGACTAATAGTGATTTGCAGCGGCACTTCCCAGGTGCGCACCACAATGTAAATCTCCACCGCCTTTTTGTTTTTCCAGACAATGGTTACATCACCATCCTGCGGCGGCTTCACTTCGCCGGGGAATGAAACCCCGTTGATGTTTGCCGCCGTGGACATTTCGCGCAGTGGCTTCGCAAACAGCGTCTGGTGTGCGGCAATGCTGCCCGGCGTGCTGTTAAGCGAACGGTCTGCAATCTTGCCAATGGCCAGCAGACGGACCCGGCGTGCGGCTTTATCGGCCACGCGCAGCGTTTCGATGGACTGATAATCACCCCCTTCCACGTCCAGCGTGCGGCCGTCTGACCAGTAGAACCCGTCATAATCCGGATACCACATTGGCACGCTGAAGCGCTGCGCCTCCAGCGCCTGAAGCGTGGCCAGTTCCAGCACCGCGCCTGTGCCATCCAGCGGCAGCTCATCGCTGCCCAGACTGACCAGCGCCCCCGTTTTTACGCGCGCCGGGCTGTCCGCCACGGTGACGGCACGGCTGCACAGACGGCCAGCCAGCACGCCCGGTTCGTTCCCCCAGAGGCGGGGAACCAGCTGCACCGCTTTTTCCGCAATGCCGTCCTGGAGGATGGACATACGTGCAAGGTAGTCCGCCTGTCCCTCTTCATCCTGCATTCCCTGCGTGGCCAGAATGAACCATACCCAGCGGCCATACTTCGCGATCAGATCCGCACGTAACGTAATAGCCTGGTTAATTTCCGCCTTCGTTGAGATGTCATTGCTCAGCACCACGCCTTCAACCGAGCACGACACCTGCGCAGCCAGCACCGCTTTAACCCACGCATCCGGCTCGCTGTCAGCGGCCAGCACATGGACGAACCCCCACCAGTTCTGGCCAGCATTCGACACCGCAGCCAGCACGTCCCGTTTTAACTGGCTGTCAGCCTCACCCAGTAGCGCATCAAAATCGCTCTGGGTGTTCACAGCCATGGTCTTGCCCGTATTTTTGGTTCCCGTACCGATAAACAGCACCGCGCGTTCCACCTCATTGGTTTCGCCCAGTAGCTGATTTACCTGGTTAACGGTCACATTTGGCCAGGTCATGTTCTCCCCCTGATATCCTGCGCATTCACATCCCAGCCAAAGCCGATGGCCTGAAGCTGGCGTGCCAGCGCCTTGTTAAAGTCCTCATCACCCATTCCCAGAAATACGCGGGAAGGGAGATCGATAGTCCAGCTTGTTTTTACGGCCTTGCCGCTTAACTTCCGGATAAGCAAACCCGCCTGTGCGTATGGCATTTCGCTGGTTATTTCCCGGATAGTGGGCTTTTTCCAGCGCTTCCCCCGGCGCACCCGGTAGCCCAGCGCACGCAGTTTTTTTCCCTGCGCAGCGGTGGCCATCTTTCCCGCCTGTACCTTTCCCGGCTGGCTGGCGCGACTCACCCGGACGCGCATGCCGTTTTGCTGCGAATAGCCCACCGTGCCAGCGGGTACAGGCGTTTCCCCGTTCCTGTAGCCGCCACCCTGCAAGTAAATCCGCACAGCCTGAATCTCAGGCATTTCCCGGATATGCAGCAGTTTCGGCATGTTGCGCAGCATCTTCCCTTTGCGCTTCGTTTTGCGCCCTTCCCAGCCTTCCCCGTCCGGCGTTTCCTGGTTCCGCACGTTGCGTTTGGCGGCGGCAATAACGCCATATTTCGCCATTCGCCACAGCAGCCGCTGCCGTTTTTTGGGTGGCAGTTCCATGCTGGACAGTGCCTTTTTCAGCTCCGCCAGCTGGCGCTTGTTAAGCTCCCCTCCGGCAATCACGACGCATCGCCCACAGGCGCACCGGATTCATCCACGCCGTAAACCGTCGCCATCAGCGCCGTCCAGATCTCCGGCTCAACCAGCGACCAGCGCTTTCCCTGCCAGGGGATTAATCCCTTTTCGTCCTCACGGATCACCAGCTCTTCCGCCATGGGAACCGTCAGGACAATATCGGCGGTTTCTTCATCGGCCACCGACACATCCCACTGCGGATCGGCCTCAGTTACCCCGATTTCGTCCAGCAGTTCCCGGTCTGCCTCATCAAGCCAGGCAGCCATCAGCGACATAAGCAGCTGCGGCGGGTACAGGCGATACGGGAAACGCTCCCAGCTCAGTACCGCGTCATAGCGGATCACCGCCTGGCGGTACTGCCCCAGCCCCAAATCCTTTGCAGCCGGTACGAACTCCATTTCATCCACAACGCTGCCAAAAGCCTTCATCGCACGGGCTGGCACGTTGCTGATAAAAAACGCCGTCAGGTTTTCAAGCTGTGTCTGGTTCATACCTTCTTCACCGTTGCCCTTTTCAGCCCCTTCATACGGCGGATCACAACAGATGCCTCTGCCAGTAACCCGGCGCGGGTTTCCGTGCTTTCCTGGCCTGGGTGAGAGTCACGCCGCCCAACGGTGGCAAACTCCCCCAACAGGTCCGCTTTTGCCCTGGCAAAAACCGCCTTCATGTACTGCGCACAGAGGGCGTTTAACTCCCCCATCCGTGCCCCCGGCGCGTCCCCTGCGCTCAGAACCCCTTTTGCCTTCCAGCTGGCTTCCACTTTTTCCAGCTCCGCATTCACCTCCGCCACGGCCGCAAGCAGCGCCTGGGCAACGGTGTCCGCCTCAACATCAGCCGGGATCGCTCGCTGTGCCTGAAAATCCTTCAGGTTCAGGTCTGGCCAGAATCCTTCGTTTTTTAGCGGCTCGTCCTGATAATCAAGCGGCTTTCCACTAAACATGGCTCCCCCGAAAAAATAGGCGGGCTGTCCGGTTTCCACGGCGCAGCTTCACATCGTGTTTCTGCCCTCCACCGCGCCCGCCTGGCTTGCGGTAGTCTTTAACCCTGCGTCAGTTTTCGAATACGTGCGGCGATGGTCTGCCGCTGCGTTTTAACGCCGATTTTCAGGTAATACTGTTCTGCGGTGGCCAGCAGCTGATCGGCTTTCTTAAGTGTTTCCACATCGTCCACACCCGCCGCTGTTTTCTGGCCATCCTCACCGCGCAGCAGCTGCAACCCGGCGAACTTGTACCATTTCGCTGTCACCTGCTCATGCAGCCGCCACCGGGTGGCCACGTTCTCAAACGTGCGTGAAAAATAAGGCTCAATGCTTTCCCCGCGCCCCGCAGACTCCTCCGCCCAGGCCAGCATCGTATCGGCCACGAACGTTGGAAAATTGCTGCGCAGCCGTTCCGGTGTAGCTTGTTGCTGGGCAATAGCGATATCAGCCCATTCCAGCGCCTTATCCAGATCGCCCACATCAAACAGCCAGATCACGCACCACGCCAGAACCGGATTGGCATACACCTGGCCGCTGGCCAGATACGCTTCCACAGTCGGAACCCATTTCGGCAGCAGCACATTGCGCTTATGCTCAACGCGATCAGCAATCAGCGGCAGGCTTCGCACCTGTTCCACGTCTGTTTCCAGCGCCTTAATCAGCAAGTGCATGCTTTCCGTGGTGCCAACTGCCAGGCTTTGCTTCAGCTTTTGTTCCATCGCAATGCGCTGGTTATGACGCTGCGCGGGTGAAAGAGACATTGATTAACCCTCCACTGGCTCTGACGGCTTGCCGATGGTCACGGCATTTTCATCAATCGCCGCGTACAGCTCCGGCACTTCAACCGCATAGCCTTCGTTGCGCAGATATTTGTTTTCGAACTGTTTGCGATCCTCCACAAACTCAGCCTTACGCATACGGGTGTTGCGCTGGGTGTAGATGTGCAGGTTTTTCAGCGGAGTAACCACCATGCGTTTACCCGGCATGAACGGCGGAATGATTGCCGGACGGCCAGCAATAGTGCTTCCCAGCATCTGCGCCGCGATTTTCTCCGTTGGGCGATCAGCGGCCTGATACAGTCGGTACTGTTCGGCGGCCACCAGGTCAGCACCTACCAGCACCACCAGGCGCGGGTCATTGCGGAACTGTGCCGGGATTTTGGCGTTAATCAGATCGGAGGCCATCGCATCCAGCGATTTGTAATCTCCCGCTTCATCCAGAACGACCGGATCGGTCATAATCTGATTGCCACCCAACAGCGTTTTCATACGCTCATGCCAGCCAATGTTCACATCTTCGCCGTTCGGGTTAGCAGTAGGGTCAGTGGTTTTAGCGCGGCTCTTCCCGTTGAAACCAATGCGCAGCATATCCAGTGCGAAAGCCTGGGTAGTGAAAGCCTGAACCAGGTTGTAAAACTCGTTTTCGTCTTTGCCAGCATTAGCCCAGACGGAAAGCAAATCCCAGCGCAGTGCCGCACAGCTGTCCGTTTCAACCAGCGAATAATCATTACCGTCAACGCCTACCTGACGGACAAAACGGCCGTTCTCACTGCGCCCGGTATGAAGAACAGATGAACCAACAGAGATCACCTGGCCACTCAGCTGGTCAACGTCCAGGCATGTGAGCATGTCCAGGAACTCGACCGACTCCAGCAGCGCCAGACGCAGCGCATTTTCCTGCGGGTCATTCAGGGAAAAATAGCGACTGGTATCACGTGCGCCGAACTGCTGCGCCATTCCAGCCGTATATTTATCCAGTAAATCCCGCCCACGGTTATTAAGGTGCATAAAACTCCCTCGCATTTACGCGATTATTTAACTTGTTTTTACTTTTTTGCTTTTATGCAAATTACAGGAAATTGAATTTCCCGGATTTGGACGGAACCTGGCGCTGTTTGCGCTGACCGCCTTTACTACCCAGATCGTTAAAGCGGTTAACGATTTCTTTTGCGTTGGAACGCAATTCTGCAAACTCTTCCGTGTCTACAACTTCTGCAATGGTATCAACATCACCCTGCATTTCCTGTAGCGTATTTTCAATCGTGGCCAGGCGGCCTTCAATTTCATTCACCGCATTTGCAAGAGCCTGTAATTTATCGTCTCCCTGCGGCGCTTCTTCTGACGGGGACTCTTCTTCAAACTTCGGCTTAATACCAAAATACGACTGCCATTTTTTCTTTGACATTTTTTCTCCCTGCTTAATTTTGCCTTCTGTGGTCAATACACAACGGTAATAACCTTGTTTAGATAATCTGCGCTCACTGAAACGCATTCGTGTAGTGCCAACACTGGCCGGACGGTTCGTTACTGCCAGCCCTTTAAGGTAAAAACGACCAGTCCCCCGCCAGTCCTCTTCTGGCTCAATAGAAAAGAACAGTAACTGCCCCTCTTCATTTGCATACAGCAGACGTATGTTCGGGCAGAGGCTGACATATAAACGGGCAAGACCATCATCACCATCGCGCCAGGTAGCTTCAAGCACCTCCCCGAAACTGGCTCCAGAATGATCGTGTTCAGGCCAGAGCAATGCTACGTAATGGTTAAAGTCATAGGTTTCCCCCATATCTATAATCCATTGCCGTTCAATGACTCTTCCGTCTACCGTATCCCCTTCGGTGGCAACACACAGCCAGTCAGTTTTTAAATGCGACACATATTTCCCCCTCTGTCGATTTACTGTTTACCGTGCTGTGGATTTGATTATTGCTAATTAAACGCATCCCCGCATCACGCTTTATTCTGAACAGTTCGGTTATAAGCCATTACCGAACAGCCCCGAATTAACCCCGCCGTTTTTTCATCATTACCACGGCATAATTAAATCTATGGCTAAATACTCAGACGAATTAAGAGGCGTTGTCCGCGCACTTTACCTGCGCCGCTATACGCCTAAAGAAATTGCATCAGAATTAAATCTGCCGAATGCGCGGATCGTTTACTACTGGGCGGAGAAATATAAATGGGCTGACCTGCTCAGTTTCGAAAGTACAGAGGAGGCAATTGAGCGCCGTTACCAGCTGTTAGCATCCCGCGACAATAAAACGGACCTGGATTTAAAAGAAATGGATTTGCTTATTGCTCACGCCACAAAGCTGCGCGCCCAGAGCAATAAGCATAAAGAAAAGCTGGCCTCCAGCCAGGGGGAACGGCAGGCAGCTGCGCGAGGGGATAGCGAGGATGAACCGCGCGGCAAACGCAAGTACAAGAAAAACGATATTTCGTCTCTGACCCAGGAAGATTTTGACACCTGGGCGGACGAACATCTTTTCGAATATCAGAAACACCTGCGCCGCAACATTGGCCAGCTGGTCAGGAACATCCTGAAAAGTCGCCAGATCGGTGCAACCTGGTACTTTGCGTTTGAGGCGTTCGAAAACGCGGTAATGACGGGCGATCCGCAAATCTTCCTGTCTGCGTCCAAAGCTCAGGCGGAAGTTTTCCGGTCTTACATCGTCAACATTGCCGAACAGTATTTCGGTATCACACTGACCGGGAACCCGATCCGCTTAAGCAACGGCGCAGAGCTGCGTTTTCTGTCTACCAACAAAAACACCGCGCAGTCATACAGTGGCCATCTTTACTGTGATGAATATTTTTGGGTGCCCAACTTCGCAAAACTTAATGAAGTAGCCAGTGCAATGGCCACCCATGACAAATGGCGTACCACCTACTTTTCCACGCCATCGGCCAAAACGCACCAGGCGTACCCATTCTGGACGGGTGAAGAGTGGAAACAGGGCAGCAAGAAACGCGCGGCCATCAAATTTCCGCTGTTCGATGAAATGCGGGACGGTGGCCGGCTCTGTCCGGATGGCCAGTGGCGCTATGTCATCACCATGGAAGATGCCATTGCGGGTGGCTTCAATCTGGCCAACATCGAGAAGCTACGCAACCGCTACAACACCGCCACGTTCGACATGCTTTACATGTGCGTGTTCGTGGACAGTAAGGATTCTGTTTTCAGCTTTTCCGATCTGGAAGCGTGCGGCGTGGAGGTGGACACCTGGCAGGATCACGACCCGGACGCAAAACGGCCGTTTGGTGACAGGCCAGTCTGGGGCGGCTTTGACCCGGCACGCAGCGGCGATTTGTCGTGTTTCGTCATCGTCGCCCCGCCGATGTTTGCCGTGGAAAAATTCCGTGTGCTGAAGGTGATTTACTGGAAAGGAATGAACTTCCGCTACCAGGCAAAGCAGATCGAAAAGCTGTTTGACCAGTATAACTTCACGTATCTAGGCGTGGACGTGACCGGGATCGGCCAGGGGGTGTTTGACAACATCCAGCACTTTGCCATGAAGGTTGTCGTGCCGATTCGCTACGACATGAACACCAAAAACCAGCTGGTACTGAAGGCCGCCGATGTGGTGGAAAGCCAGCGTATCGAGTGGGACAAAAACCTGAAGGAAATCCCCGCCAGTTTTATGTCAGTAAGGCGCACGACCACAAACAGCGGTAACGCCATGACCTTTGTTGCAGACCGCAGCCAGGACACTGGCCACGCAGAGGCATTCTGGGCAATCACCCACGCCCTGCATAACGAACCACTTAACTACGAAAACAAACCAAAATCCCGCTGGGGTGTAAGGAAACAGGCAGCATGAGCAAAAAGAAACGTTTTGTGAAGCGTGAACAGCGCGGCGATAAGTCCAAAAAAATGAGCATCATCAGCTTTGGCAAACCAGAACCGGTACTGACTACCGGAACCGATTACCGGGAAATCTGGTATGACAACGCCGCCGATCACTACACCCAGCCGATTGACCGCCTGGCGCTGGCGCAGCTAATCAACCTGAACGGCCAGCACGGAGGGATTATCCACGCCCGTAAAAACATGGTTACAGCAGACTATCAGGGCGGCGGCCTGACGTTCGACGAGCTGGAGGCCGCTGTTTTTGATTACCTGACCTTTGGTGATATCGCTGTGGCCAAAATCCGTAATGGCTGGGGAGACGTGATCGGGCTTCAGCCGTTGCCGGGGCTTTACCTCCGCCGACGAAAGGAGAGAGAAAACGCGGAGACTGTGCCCGGGGATTACGTGGTTTTACAGGAAGGCGAGCCGCTGGCGTTCCCGCCTGAAGATATCATTTTCATCAAAATGTACGACCCACAGCAGCACATCTATGGTCTGCCGGACTACATCGGCGGCGTTCACTCTGCCCTGCTGAACAGTGAGGCGGTCATTTTCCGCCGTCGCTACTACCACAACGGCGCCCACACGGGCGGCATTCTGTATACCCGTGACCCCAGCATGACGGACGAAATGGAGGAGGAGATTGAACAGCAGTTGCGGGACAGCAAGGGGATCGGCAACTTCTCCACCATCCTGGTGAACATCCCTGGCGGCGACGGTGACGCGATCAAGTTTATTGAGATGGGGGACATTTCGGCCAAGGATGAATTTGCGAGCGTGAAGAACATCAGCGCCCAGGACATTCTGAACGCGCACCGCTTTCCGGCCGGGCTTGCAGGTATTGTTCCGCAGAATACTGCCGGGCTGGGCGACCCGGAAAAGATTGAGCGCACCTACAAAAAGAATGAAGTGCTGCCCATTCAGCGCCGCCTGGCGATGGCCATCAACAGCGATCCGGAAATTCCGCGCCACCTGCATTTGAATTTTACTGAAGAAACAACGGTGAAGGGTGCAGCATGAGTCAAAAAAGGCTAAAATCCAGGCATTATTTGACAGCCGGAGAATGGAATATGAGAGTCCTGAAAATTGAATGTCCGGAGTGCGGCTCTAAGGCTGTGATTCGCAAAACTAACCGAAAGCACCGCCAGATTGCAGATATTTACTGCGCATGCGCAGATGTGGAGTGTGGGCACACTTTTGTTATGAATTTGACGTTTTCCCACACTCTCAGCCCCAGCGCTAAAACGGGTGACGCTCTGGTACAAACCTTATTAAAAAATCTGTCACCCAATCAGAAGCAAATGGCTCTGGATTTACTGAAAGCCGCCCCTGCCGCCTGAATCGCCCCCATTATGGGGGTGTTTTTTTTCATACTGATCCAGCTTCCTTCCCAGTTCCTGCGTCATCTCTCCAAGCCAGGCCAGCGCCACATCCTTTTCATCTTCAGAACAGTCAGCGGTTGCCATAAGTTTTGCAACTAAAGCGATCCGTTGAAAGGCAACGGTTTCAAAAAATAAATCCTGCACAGTATCCTCCCACGCAAATAACTGTATAAACATACAGTACACTCAAAAGCATTAATTGTGAATTTTTTTATTCACACCAGTAACAATTTACGTTTTACATATCACACACTTACAGGCTATTACTGCCAGCCTGGCCATTGCTCATCTTCCGGATTGTTCCGTTTCTCCTGCAACCTCCCTTCCCTGTAAATCAGGGCAGATCGGCCAAATTTGAGACCGCCACCCCGCTTCAGAATGTTGATTTCTTCATCCGTTCCGGCAAACCCTCGCTGGTTCAGTTCCAGTTTTAACCGTCTCCGGGTTCCTCCCTCCGTACAGTTATTGACAGAACTCCAAGGGGCGGCGTTGCCGCCAGAAAAACCCGCCTCCGCTGGCGCTTCGGCCAACTTCGCAACCTTCTGCCACTTGATCAGGCGGGTGCAAACTTCGGAATCAGGAATCAAAGGCGAATAGATACCCTGCACGCGCTGAATATCTTCCGCGTACTCGTTACCCTGCTCTGTTATTTCATACGCCAGACGAACAACCAGATCGCGGCGCGCAACCAGTGCGCCTCCCTGCAACTGGGTATATGCAGCCCAGTCCCCAACATCAGCCGCCGCCAGCACTGCATCCATTCGGTTATCAGTCAGGCGCTGATCGCCCAGGCGGCGCAACTCACGCCATACAGTCACAGGCGCACCACCAATTTGCTGAAACTGGCGAATCCGCCAGCGGGATGCCCAGGCCGATACGGATTTGGCCATATCGCGCAGGTTTTCCCCGGTTTCTTCATCCTGCTCGCCATCGAGCGCAAAGCCGTCGATATTTTTTGAGATGTATTTAGCGATATAGCCCGTTGCCGACCCTTTAGCGGGATCGATAGGCTCAACGTGAAAACGCGCCTTAAGCGCGCTGGGTGTCTGAAGCTCTTCTGAATCGGCAATTCTGGCGTGATAGCAAAGAATATCGCGCACCGCCTCAACGTCATGCGGTCGCATAAACAGCAACATATGCCAGTGCGGTGTTCCGTCGTGGTGCGGTTCCACCACGCGAAAACCAAAAACATGAATACCGGCACGGGAGATCGCCGCGCGTGCTTTTGCCCAGACGTTGCATAAATATCGCTGCGTGTCCCGTGGGCTTAATCCGTTCCAATGAGACACAAAGCCGCCCTTACTGTGTACAGCGTGGTAACGTGAAGGCGCAGTGATTGTGTAAAACTCGCCAGCCAGCCCCTGTTCATTGGCGATATCTTCAAACCCACGCATACGCACCATCAGTTCACAGCGACGTATTGCCGGGTTAGCAACGCTGCGGTGTACCATGCTGTCCAGCGCAATGCGGTTGCCCTCTTCGTCCATCAGATCAAACTTTTTAAAGAACTCCAGATTACGTTTCTTCTGTTCAATCCATTCGCCCAGGGTTTTACGTGATACGTAGGCGCTGGCAGATTTCTGCACCTGGCCAACGGCGATGGCCAGATGTTCACGTTGTAGATCACGGGCACGCTTCAGGCGCTGATACCACCATTCCGGTGCCATGAGACGCAAAATACCGGACTCCGCTTTTCGGTTTTCCAGGTGGCCATCATTGGCTTCATGTTCTGCCCAGTAAGGCGGCTGATTGTTCAGCATGAGGGAAAGCGAGCAAAGATTGCGGTAAGCCTCCAGCGTGCGCTGGCGCATTTCCCTTTCGTCTTTTGGTTTTCCCTTCAGCGTGTCGGTGAAGTCATAAAACATCTGAGCTATCCAGCCAGAGACCTGGCCAGACAGTTTTTTGAGATCGGTACGGTCAAGCGACGGCAAGCGCTGCAATGACTTTCCAAATGGGAGATCGCTTACATCAGCGGCCAGCTGGTAACGCGCAGCCACTTTCCGCAGACGTGGCAATACATTCTCACCGATTGTTTTGCGCAGAAATGTATTGGCACGGCGGCGGCCATCACGGCCAGCAAACAGCTTTTCGTAACGGTTGCCAAAATACCCGGCTAACCAGTCGGGTATCTCATGAAGGAACTGTGAGCGCCATTCATAATCCTGTGGGTTAATAGCCCACAAACGGCGCTCCGTGATCGTCGCATTCGCTGGCGTTCCTGGCGCGAAAGTATCACGCCGCCAGGTATCGACGGCATGATGTTGGCCGGCAAGAGACAGATCAGTCACGATTAACCCACTTCTTCCAGGCATTAACCATGTAAGCAGTGGCACACACCGCCACCAGTACAGGCCAGACGAGGGAAGAGATAACGACCAAAATAAAGTCTGCATCATCTGAAGTCTCCGCGTCCCGGCGCTCTTCCCATGAAAAGAAGATAAAAGCCGCAAACACCGTCAGCGCATACAGCCCGGTCATGGGTTCAGTCATCATTTCGCCACCACCCCAGCGCTGGAAGCTGTGGAACCTGTTGATTTCAGGATCAACTCTGCGGCGGATTTCTGGCTTGCAGCTGCGGCACCAACACTGCGGGGCGCTTTGACTTTCATCGCCTCAAACCCGGCATAAAGGTAATGCACCATTTCCAGATCGCTGTTTGACGCAACAACACTCACGCCCTTTTCAGCAAGACGGCGCAGCTTTCTGGCCAGCCGCCCCTGATCAAGATGTGAAAAACCGCTTTCAGTGTATGAGGTGAAATTTCCTGATTCCGTCAGGTATGGCGGATCGCAATAGACCACATCCCCGGCACGAACCAGCGCAAGCGTTTCGGAGTAATGCGCGGTGATGAACGTTGCACGCTTTGCCTTTTCAGCAAATGCGCGGACTTCTTTAAGCGGGAAATAATTTTTTTTGTACTTCCCGAAAGGGACATTGAACTGGCCACGGCGGTTGTAACGGCAAAGCCCGTTAAAGCCGTGGCGGTTCAGGTACATGAAACGGGCAGCGGCTTCAACGCTTTCAGCCCCAAGTGCCTTTCCCGACAAATTGAACGCATCCCGGACGGCATAGTAAAAAATAGCGCGGCTCTCCTGTTCACCTAACGCCCCGGCAGAAAACAGGGCTTCAAGCTCCACAAGAAACGCGTCGGTATGGTAGGCCATCGCCTTATACAGATTGACTAAATCCGGGTTCAGGTCAGCGATCAGGTATTCGTCATAATCAGTATTCATCATGACGGCGCACGAACCCGCGAAAGGTTCCACCAGGCGTTTTCCTTCCGGCAGATGGCCACGCAGCTGCGGCATCAGGCGGACTTTGCTGCCCACCCATTTAAGAGGCGTTTTTACTGCCATGCTGCACCGCCTTTGCTGCAAATGGCCGCAGCCTCTTCACGGATCAGCTCTACGATTTCGGCAGCGCTTAGCCCTTCATTGGCAGCAAAGGTAGCCAGCTTATCCAGACGGGTGGAACACAGATCAGCTGCTGCAACCTTCCCCTCCTGCGTGGCTTTAATAAGCATCGCCATCAGGTCAATACCTGATTCTGTTGCGGGTAAATTCTGACGAGTCATGTGCATTTTGGTTTCCTCAGGGCAAAAGAATCCCCGGCCACCGCAGGGATGGCCAAAAAATTCAGGCAGTTAATTAGTGGAAAGAGACGGTAACGGGCGCGGCTGAGTAGCTCGGCGCGGGTATCTGGTGAAGCGCGTAGGTATTGCGCCACCACTCCTGGATCAGCGCTTTGACTTCTCCAGCGCCCAATGACCCGGCGATGTAATACATGGAACGAATACTGGCCAGCGCTTCAACCTGCTGGAACTGGCTTTCCGCTTCACGGTAAACACAGCACCAGTACGCAACATTTACAGCCAGCCAGTGGCGTTTGTTTGTCATGTGCTCGGTGTCGTTAAAGAAAAACGGATGTAAGGCCACACGGCCATTTTTAACGGTGCTTTTCTCCAGAAAGAGAATGGCGTAATTATGTGGAACACCCCACGCGGCCAGCTCCTGTCCCAGTTCTTTGGCATTTACAGAGATAATGGACATCAGTGATTCTCCTGCTGTTGCAACAATTGCATTTTGCTAACGAATTGAGGTGCCACAACCATCTGCACCCCGTTACTGCTGTAAATCGGATTAACCACCTTTGCCGGGCGATTGGCGGTGCGCCGGGAAAAATCGCTGTCACGCAAACTCCCGAACCCCTCAAACGTTAACCGGGCGCGGGAAATACCTTGTTTCAGTTGAATCATTTCCCGGTAGTTCAGGCGTGCATACAGCTCATGCCAGCAGCATTTACACAGGTGGGCTTTGAAAACGTCCGACCCGGAATTTACTGCGGCTGCATGTAAAACAACCCCTCGCCATTCAGGTGTTAATTTGTCCCACCATTCGGCGGCTTCGCTTTTTTCACTCCAGTATTTACGGCGCATATACTCCAGCCACTTCAGGCCGATCTCCTGCTGTTCTGAGCTAATGGCCATAACGCCCCCGGAACAATCCCATCAGGCGATGCCACCAACGGCGGCACGGTTGATGCGCAGAAAATTTATGTACGTGGCCAGGATTCCAGCGTTGGCCATTGGGCAGCTCAATCCATCCAGTGGAGCCGCTTGCCAGTTGCATGGCCGGAGATTCTTTTTTCAGGTAGGTAACGAACGCTTTCATGGTTATCCCTCACATCATGCCGCTGGCGCTGGTAGTCACGATATCGACGGCAGCAGCAAGAACCGGCGCAGACTGGAGGCGGCTTTCAACGGTGTAAGCCAGAACGGAAAGGGAACGGATGGCATCACGGGCACGATCAAGAATTTGTGTGCGGCGTGCGGCGGTCATGTGCTCAGTTGATACAGCTTCCCCAGCGATCGCACCCACATTTGCAGTGGCACTCAACGCGCAAAATTGCATGTTGGCTTCAGTGGCGTTATTGACCGGAACGGACGGAAGGCAGTTAATCTGCCCCAACATCCCATCCAGCAGACGGGCATCTTCCGTGTAATCGGTGATAGCCAGCAGCTCGTCACAGGTAAGGCGGTGTGGTTGAATCGGGTTCAACTTATTGCGCAGGATCTGCGGACGCATACCAACGGCAGCGGCCACATCTTCCAGATTGTGGGACTGCGCAAACGCTCGGCAAGCTGCATCAAAATGTGCATGTTTGGAAGTTTGGTAATCAAACATTGTTCCTACCCCATTCCATATACAGAATGATCATGATGAATGGACAATACGAACTACTAACGGTCTGCATTCCATGCGTACCAATCTACATATACGTGTTCCTTTGGTTTTTCCTTTGGCTTGATTTTTACTTTTCCCGAATGAACCCAGTAACGCGCAGTACGTAATTTGATACCAACACGCTCACTGAAAGTTTTGATAGGTATCCAGCGGTTCTCTGTATAGGTTGCGGAGGTAGTTTTCATAAGGCAAAATCTCACTTTGAAGTAACCACCATTTGCAGATGGTGGCAGTGGTTAACAACGAACTACTATCATTCACAGATATGAACTACAAACGAACACCAGAAATCCTATGTAGTCGTTTGTAGTTTGTCAACCATTAAGAACTACAAAGATGCAAAAATATAATATCAAAACAGGCGCTAGAGAGGCTGTTGCAAGGATCTGCGAGGTGTATGGTTTCACTTCCAGGCTTCAATTGGCTCAATACCTGGAAATGTCCCCAAGTGCTTTGGGTACAAGAATCATGCGGGACAACTTCCCAGCAGACCTTGTGTTGAGATGTGCTTTAGAAACCGGAGCATCAATCTATTGGTTAACTACTGGGGAGGGAGCTACATTTGACCATCTCGCCAGCGATACCCTAAGAATCCCTGCCTATAAAATTTCGAACAATGAGTTAATGCGACAGGCATCCTTCATCTACGACAAAGCTCTGCTGCCGAACTACTCCGGAGAACTACAAATAATCAAAGATGAGAATATAACCTACTTTGTAGATATCCATTCTCATCAGGCAACCGATGGTAAGTATTTGATTGAGTATTCAGGCACCAAAAGCATTAAAGAATTAACTCTGCTTCCAGGTAACAAGCTTCGAATTGATTGGGGAAAATATCCTGTAGATTGCAATATTTCTGATGTAACGCTAGTCGGTAAAGTGGTTGCAACATATTTGGTTAATGAATAATGACAGTAAGAAAAACTAAGGAAGGAGAATGGATCTGCGATTTGCGCCCAAATGGGGTGAAAGGAAAACGTATACGAAAAAAATTTGCCACCAAAGGAGAAGCTTTAGCCTATGAAAAATTCATTGCGAGTGAACTTTCGGATAAACCATGGTTAGGGGAGAAGGAGGATTCCAGAAGGCTATCTGATCTTATTGAACAGTGGTATGCATTGTACGGAAGAACATTGTCAGATTCAGATCGAATGATGTCTAAACTAAAGGGAATTTGCGCTGGTATGGGTAATCCAATAGCGTCGCATATAACTGCTGCTGATTTTAGTGCCTATCGTGAAGGACGACTGAAAGGAGAGATTCCAGATGTAAACGGTCGCTGCATGCCAATCCAGCCGCAAACCGTAAATCATGAACAACGCAACTTATCGGCAGTATTTGGTACTTTGAAAAAATTGGGGCATTGGTCCCTTCCAAATCCGGTAGCGGGTATTCCTACCTTTAAAGTAGACGAAAAGATGGTTTCTTTTCTTTATGAATATGAGATAAAAACCCTGCTGCAACATTTAGCAGAATCTAAAAGCCCAAATGTTCTGACAATCTCAAAAATATGCCTTGCTACTGGGGCACGATGGAGTGAGGCAGAGAATCTTGAAGGTGCTCAAATAACTCCTTATCGTATAACTTATAAAAATACAAAAAGTGGAAAGGTTCGCTCAGTTCCCATCTCTAAAGAACTTTATGATGAAATCCCAAAAAAGCGCGGGCGTTTGTTTACTCCATGCAGGAAAACCTTTGAAAGAGTGATAGAGAAAGCAGGTATAGAACTTCCAGAAGGGCAGTGTACACATGTGCTACGCCATTCCTTTGCGAGCCACTTCATGATGAACGGTGGGAACATACTTGTTTTAAAAGAGATATTAGGTCATTCAGATATAAAAATGACAATGATTTATGCACATTTTGCTCCTACACATTTAGAAGATGCTGTTGAGAAAAATCCACTTTCGAATCTGGAAAATAATATTTCACGTAGATTCGAACATGTATGATTAATTTTATCTGAAATCAGAATGGTGCGTATTATGATTAGCTTTACAGATCCATTAGTAAAACGTAAATTCAACAAAGCATATGATTACATACTTGAAAATCATGAAAAAAAATCCAAGGAAGCATTAAACCAAAGAAATCCTAGCGATACAGAGTTTATTAGCTTAATGTATATTTCCGCCTGGAAAGAATTAAAAGAATTTTACAGTAACCCAGTGCAATTCGATGGCAAAACTGATTTCTCTCGCGAGTTTGTTGGTGATTTGTTAATAGATGAGGAGATTTACAAAACAGATTATAAATATCATCTACACGTTTCCCTAAGATTTATTTGGGAATATTATTTATCTATCTATAGCACTAACACGCCCCTCGGGAGAATATGTTTTGATAGTCAAAAAATCCGTTACTTAGATGATATAAATGATACTACATGGAGTGTAGCAAACGGCGCATATACACCTGCCTTTAGTTGGATTGTGGATATCATGCCTTATGATATATATAGAAGATTCATTTCCTCTTCAGATTTCCAAGACGCAAAAAAACTAACAAGCAATATAAACGTCGAGAGGGAAAAATTAAAAACTGAAGTAGAAAATATCATTTCTTTAGCAGGAGGTAGTATTGAGTACCTTGATGCTGTACGACAAGAAGCAAAGGATTTAGAAGAGCGTTTAACAAATGTAAAAAGGGAAGGCAATTTTAAACTATTAGCAAAGGCATTCTCTGCATTAAGAAAAAACAAAAACACTGAAGTAAAATATGCGCAATTCAGAATGTGGGTATTTGTAGGGTTTCTAATTTTATTACCAATTCTTTCTTTTTGGTATTTTCAGCGCAAATTAAACAATGCTGACCTATTAACTTTAGTGAAATGCATCCCACTAATCAGCTTAGAGATTTTATTCTTTTACTTTATGAGGCTTTTTTATATTGAGGTTAAATCACTTAAAAGTCAGTTAGTACAAATTGACCTTAGGCTTAATCTATGTGAATTTATATATGACTATATTGAAACCAGAGATAAAACGCACTCTGATAAAGTCAATGATTCTTGGAAAGCCTTTGAATCACTAATATTTAGCCCAATTCAACCAAATGAAGATAAAATCCCCTCGGTGATGGATGGAACGGATGCTTTGGCAGACCTGGCTGGTAAAATTCTAAAAGCGAGACAGTGATTTTTTACAATAGTGAAGATCCATATTGTGTCCAGCCATCCTGTCATGGACTGTTAAAGCTTGTCAGCCGCTGTTAGGTATCTTATTGAAAATAAACGTATGTTGTTGTTTTTGCATATTACAGTTGAGAATGTAGAAATTTCGGACGCGGGTTCAACTCCCGCCAGCTCCACCACTTCATGATCCGGATACGTCCGGTGAAATCCTGAAAGCCCGCATGACATAAGCTCTGCGGGCTTTTTTGTGTCTGTCGTTGTCCGAGAGCATCCGGCTAAATCCAGAGAAAATTGGTACACGTTTAGGTACACGGTATACTGTGGTCCATTAAACGTGTACCAATTATGTAAGGGATCCAGACATGGCGCGCATCACACGCCCCCTCACTAACAACGAAATCCTCAAAGCGAAACCCCGCGAAAAAGACTTCACGCTTCATGATGGTGATGGCCTGTTCTTGCTCGTCAAAACCTCTGGGAAAAAACTGTGGCGCTTCCGTTATCAACGACCGGTAAGCGGCAGCCGAACTAATCTAAGTCTCGGTTCATACCCTGCCCTTACGCTTGCAGCAGCTCGTCTAATACGCGACCAGCATTTAACTACGCTCGCGCAAGGGATAGATCCTCAACAGCGACAGGAGCAAGCTTCAGAACAACGCCAGATTGAGTTGGACAGCATTTTCTCAACCGTGGCCGCTAACTGGTTCCAGATTAAAAGCAAGAGCGTCACAGAAGATTATGCGAAAGATATTTGGCGCTCTTTGGACAAAGACGTTTTCCCTGCTATCGGGGAGATACCTGTTCAGGAAATTAAAGCCAGAACAATTGTTGAAGCCTTGGAGCCAATCAAAGCGCGTGGCGCGTTAGAGACGGTTCGACGCCTGGTACAGCGCGTTAATGAAATAATGATTTATGCAGTTAATACCGGCCTGATCGATGCTAATCCGGCATCAGGTGTTGGTATGGCCTTTGAAAAGCCCAAAAAACAAAACATGCCAACACTCCGCCCAGAAGAATTGCCGAAACTGATGCGGTCTTTGGTCATGTCTAATTTATCCGTTCCGACACGTTGCCTGATTGAATGGCAGCTCCTGACTCTTGTTCGCCCTTCTGAAGCTTCCGGTGCACGATGGGCAGAGATCGATCTTGATACAAAGTTATGGACTATTCCGGCAGAACGGATGAAAGCCAAACGTGAGCACATTGTTCCTTTATCACCTCAGGCACTAGAGATTCTGGAAGTAATGAAGCCAATCAGTGCCCATCGTGAACATGTTTTTCCGAGCAGGAATGATCCAAAGAATCCCATGAATAGTCAAACTGCTAATGCGGCGCTTAAGCGTATTGGGTACGGGAGTAAACTTGTAGCGCATGGGTTGCGTTCAATTGCTAGCACAGCACTGAATGAAACTGGATTTAACCCTGATGTGATAGAGGCAGCTCTGGCACATAGCGATAAAAATGAGGTGCGCAGAGCATACAACCGTTCAACCTATCTTGAGAAACGCATTGACCTCATGGACTGGTGGGGAAAATTTGTAAGAACTTCTTCTTATTTCCTTCATGAGGAAGTTGCATAAATCCGAAATCCATGGATAAACTCACATTAGCTAAAATGCACTTGTCAAGGAGACAGGGATGAAAATTGATTTTGATGCTATTTTTTTTGACTTAGACAATACACTGATAAGTACTGACTCACTCAAGCTACACCGCGAAAGTGGTAACAGTTCATATCTATCTGTTGAAGAGTTGTCCAAAACCAAGATTTATAATAAATCAAAACTGCTTCTTGAATATCTCAAAAAAAATGATGTTAAGACGGCACTTATAACGAACTCGCCAAGAAAATACGCACAATCTTTGCTTGAACATTATTCGTTGGAAGGTTTTTTTGATGTAATAATAACTTATAACGACGTGTTAAGAGACGGTGTTAAGCCAAGCCCCAAAGGGATCGAGATGGCGCTTTCAAAACTAGGTCTTTCGCGAGAATCGAAAGTAGTTTATATTGGAGATGATGATAAAGATTTCATAGCTGCTTACAGCGCTGGAGTTAAACCATTAGCACCAGCTTGGGCAACCAGAATACCTTTCAGAGTAATCCCATCAGCTATAATCTCAACTTCAGCTTTGATCGATGACATCGACTGTTTCGATAGCATTGATTTAATCGCTGATATATGCGCGAGCAGAAATAAGTTTGTACACTCCCGTAAATGGTTATATTTTATGCCAATGACTTTAAGTGGTGAAGTCGGAGCAATAAAAAAAGACAATATTGAGATTGTTTGTTTAGGGAAATACTTTAGCCAAAAAGGTGTATTAACAGCAAAACTTCATGACCAACACCCTTTATCGTTAGAAATAGCAAAAAAAGATCATATAAAGACCTATGTCATGCCAGATTATATCGTATCATTAATTCAACACTGCATAGATAGAGTATCTAAATATTTCTTTGATGAGCATGGTTTTTTTGATTTGGTTACTGTAATTCCTTCCAAAAAGAACAAAAACCCTAGACTTGAAAATATGTTAAGCAGAGTTTCAAGGCAAGGCTTCGTTAGAACTAACTTCGTTGGTGACTTATTTTATTTTGAAGATGGTGCGGTAAGCCTCAAAACTCTTGGAAGTAAAGCAAATCGTGATCAGCAGATAAAAGATAAACTTAAAATAAAAGATAAATACTTAAATTTAGTGAGAGATAAAAGAATACTTATAATTGATGATGTAGTAACCACGGGTTCAACTCTACAAGGTGCTTTCAATTTACTATATCCTCACAGCCCCCAAAAAATTTTGGCACTCTGCCTAGCAAAAACTGTAAGTATAGCTGGGGAGCATAAAACCTGCCCTATATGTAATCGCGCTTTAACGCTTAGAAGAGGGCATGGTGGTATACATTTTTGGGGATGCACTGGGTTCCATGAAGCAGAGCAGTGTAGATATAAACTTAATATAAAAGTAAAAGAATGTCCGGTCTGTGGTCGTAATATGTATAAGCAATATAATTCTAGAAAAAATAGTTACTTTTTAGCCTGCGAAGGCTATCATGACAATAGATCATGTACACACACTGAGGATGCAAATTAATGTTTTTTTCAGAAGCCGGGGAAAAGCTATTAGCTTTAAGCCGACTCAAAGGAATCGGCGAAAAAACGTTATCGTCATTAAAAAAGGAAACTTATTTCCTTGAGATGACTATTGAAGATATTATTTCAAAATCATTTGGCAAGAAAAATACTTATTCAAAATCAGAGTTGGATAATGCTTTAGATTTTGCAAGAATGCAACGTGAACTATGTCTTTCTAATAAGATCAGTTTTCATACCTTATTCGATAACGACTATCCCTACAGCTTACAAAATTTAGACTCCTCCCCTCCATTCATTTTCTGCAAAGGGAATTATTCATCTTTAAATGAGAAGAATGTTGCAGTTATAGGAACACGAGAACCTACAACAAGGGGGGAGGAGATAGGGAAAAGAATTACTGAATGGCTGGTAAAAAACGGCTTTAATATTGTAAGCGGACTTGCTTATGGCATTGACAGTATTGCTCATAGAAACACCTTAGCTTTGCAGGGGAAAACCATAGCTGTAATGGCTCATGGTTTAGATTCCACTTACCCAAAGGCAAATGAATCACTTGCATCTGAGATTTTAGATAAACAAGGTGCACTAGTAAGTGAATATCCAGTTGGAACCAAAACAAACCCAATCAATCTTGTGAAAAGGGACGCCATTCAAGCAGCATTGTCTTCAGCCGTTTTTTTAATTCAGACTGGTATCACAGGCGGTAGCATGCATGCTTCTCGTGCTATTTTACAATATAGCAGACCATTAGTAGTAGTAGGCCAAGCTAGGACTGACATCAATAATAAGGAAGAGAAAATACAAGGTAACATTGAACTTCTTAACGCTGATCATGAAAAAATAAAATCAATACTTAAAGTAAATAATTTCGATGCAAGTCTGTTAGTGAAACTTAATAGTAGTTCAGATTATAATCACACCTTAACATTGTTGCAGAAATTCCTTTTTAGTTCTAACGTAACAAAAAATAAATTAGACGGATTAGATTTTTAATTCGTAAAATAAAAAGTTGCAGTATTAACCCCTAACCAATTAATATCTGCAACTTTGCCCTAATGTTAGTTAAATACTGCATCTCAAGTGCTATGAGATGATCATTCATATGGAGACTCGCGATACTTTCCATGCCCGCCAGCCTGTGCATGGGCTATTCTTATGCAGGTTATGGATGACTACAGTCAGCTACAATTTGAATCTCAGGTAAACTCAGGGACAAGAATCAAGCGGCTCCAGAAGCAACTCCTTCAGCAACGAAAAGCGGGTTTGCCTCTATTCCGGGCGGCGTTTTCTTGCTCACCACTTGAGCACCTGACCTGAGACACTATCGATGCCCACCCTCTGCGCAAAACAATGAAAAGCTCAGATCACGAAAATAAATGCGCATCTTACCACTGGCGCGCAGTGCTTTCCCCGCCCCGCCTGCCCGCTTAAGGGGGCGCTTTTAATGCAGGTGCATGACCGGCCTCAGGGCGCGCCAGTGCTGGCGCTGGCGGGGGATTCAGTGTCGGTAAAACGCATGCAAAACCATGCACCTTAGAATGCATGGCTTTTTTACGGGAAAATGGCGGGATTTTAGGGAATTATTGAGCGTTCTACTGTGCAGCTAGTTCTGCGCGCTGGCGAGTGAAATTCAGGTTTTGCGCAGGTGTGAATTTTTCACGATTATCATCCCGCGAAGCCGCGTCAGGTCTGAATCCGATGGCCGTTAAAATGTCATTATCCTGCGCCGAATAATTGATTTTTTCACCGGCGGACAGCCAGAGCTGTAGCGCCTCGCGCAGATAATCGATTGAGTGCTGCATAGCGCAGCGCTGAACGGCGGAATGTTGCCCGGAATAATTCATCAGTTCAGGGGCAAGGGCGGCGGCCAGCTCCGCGCCGTGTACCTGCATAAAATCATTTAAACGGCCGCGGATACTGATGCGCTGCACCTCCTCATGCGAGCGGATATAGCGACCGGCAGCCTGATTAATTTCCCACTTTTTCACGTCGATAATCTCGCGCAGCGTTTGCAGGCTCCGGCCGCTGTGCCCGCTGCCGGCAAGCTGTTCGCGGTATGCCTGTTCGGCCTGCGTCAGTTCTTCCCTGCGTTGCAGCCAGGCGGATTTATTTGCCTGACAGGCCTCAAAGGCTTTCTGTAGCGTCAGTGTGGTCACGTATGTTTCTCCTGATGACTGGCCGTGCTTACGCACCGGCACGATTAACGGTGGCCGCCGGTGCGGGTAGCGGGATAACCGGCTCTGTCACCGGTGAACGAATAACCCCGTCGATGGATTCAAGCGTGCGGAACGTGGCCGAGCATTCAATGTTCATGCACTGGTGATAGCGCTGTTTGACGTTATCGGACAGATACCGACTGGTGCGGGAATGCGCGCTGGTTTTACAGAACGGGCAGTGAAACATGCTTACTCCTCCGCTTTTGTCTCGCCATTTTCAGCCAGTTTTCTGGCGAGCATCATTCTCTTCGCAGGGCTGCGTAACAGCTCCGTATCAACGTCAGTAATCTGCGGCCGGTGCATGCCCGTCACGGACAACACCGGCTCCTGCGTCATATCGAATTGATACAGGATGCCCTGACGGCTCAGCGCATCGCGCAGCTCGCCGGTGGCCACGGACTGCGGGGCGCTTACACCCTTCATTTCGAGGGCACGAATGCGCAGCAGGAAAGCGCGGATGAGGGCGACAGGAACGGCGTTGACAGCCTGAGCCCATTCCGCACCGGCATAAGCGGTAAAGGCATCTTCATGCGCTGAAAGGTATTTATTGCCGGTGGAGCAGGCATTCAGCATGGCGCGTTTCCGGTCTGTCTCCAGCTCCGCAATCAAGCCGGTGAACTCGTCGGCCAGCTCGCGACTGGCGATACGCCTGCTGTGCTCAGCTTTCATTTCAGGGGTGAGACTGCCGCGCAGGGTGCGAAAGCGGCTGCGCCAGTTCTGCTCCGCCTCAGTGCTCTCATCGAGGGCGGTCTGCCGCTCCTGCTTACAGCGTTCAATGGCCGTATCAATCTCCTTCAGTACCTGCATGCTGGCTGCGTGGGTGTCTCTGGCCGCAGTGAATGCGCTCAGCTTGTCGGTGATGCGCTGGCTGTTCTCTGCGGACTGCCTGGCGGCAACATCTTGCAGGGCGGTGATGAGTGTTTCGGGTTTCATGTTCAGGCTCTCCGTTTATTCAACCTGAAATGATTCTGCCCTTCATCACACAACATCTCGATTCATTGCAGTTGTGGCAGTTCTGGCACAAACAGCACTTAAAATCCGGCTTGCCAGAGAAAGGTCTCAGCAAAACCTTACTCATCGTTTGTTTTTTTACATATAACTGTTCACTACTGTTCACCTTAAATAAAAATATAAGTAATACAGTAAGATAAAGGGTGAACAGTTGAGGGTCTGACTGTTCACCGTCTGTTCACCACTGTTCACCACTGTTCACCCATCTTCTGAACTCTCCTGAAGTCGTATATATTTTTTATTAATAAAAAATAAGCTATTAACCACTTTTGGTTATGTATGGATGTGCCAGAATGTGCCAAAGGATACCCACGATATACCAGAACATTGTCAGAGATTGTCGCTGTATAAAAAACAGTCTGTTGTGTGGTGAAGTACTGCAAAATGACTTGTTGCCCTGAGGGAAAATATTAACAGAATAGAGAGCTACCCGAGGCCGGACGGACACGCCCGGCACTGTATGGACTTTATGAGGTAGCCCGATGCACACTGCTTTTTCTTCCCCGTCTTCTGCCCCTGCCGCACCACTGATGCCGGTTTCTGATGCCGTTCAGGAGCGCTTTATCCGCCTGCCCGAAGTGATGCATCTGTGTGGCCTGTCCCGGTCGACCATTTATGACCTCATCAGCCGGGAAGCCTTCCCGAAACAAATCTCCCTCGGTGGAAAAAATGTGGCGTGGGCGCAGTCTGAAATCACCGCATGGATGGCAGATCGCATTGACGAACGCAACCGGGGCTATGACGCATGATGATGACCGTTCAGCATTCAGCCCCTTTTTCTGGCTTGCTTCCTGTCGTCGTTTCCAGGTATAGTTTTCCCGCTGTCGCAAAATCGGCAGCCGGAATTGGCGTTCCGAATAACTTCAAGGCGACACGACACGCGCCATGCGTGTTTTTTTATGTCGTTGCTCAGGCACACCCATTTTCAGGGCTGTGGTGTTTATTCGTGCACCCGAGTCCTTTTCTGATAATGGTAGTCCGGGCGGGGCAGCCTTCGGGCTGGCCGGTTTCCTTGAAGGCCGGTTACGCCAACCCCGTTCGGGCTGCCACCAGTGAAATTGGCGTTTCCGGTGGTAGTTTTTCAAACTACTTCAAGGAGGCTGCCATCATGGCTACTACCCTCACCCCATCGTACCCGCAGTTTGTCTTTGTGTTTGCCGCCGTTCGTCGTGCAGACCGTAAACCCCGTATCTGTATGCTCCGCACCGTTGCCGGTGATGAACACGCCGCACGCCTGTCGCTCGTTCGCGACTACGTCCTCTCGTTTGCTGGCCGTCTGCCGGTTGCGGAGGTGCGCGCATGAGACACACCACCATTACCGCCCGTGACCTCGAATGCCTTGAGCATATGCGCAACGTCGGCCAGCTCGTCAATGAGCTGATGCAGGTGCAGGACTGCGCCACCGTTCGTCGTGACCCGGCGCAGCAGTCACAGCTTACTTCCGTGATTTACCTCATGACCGCCCAGCTCGACGGCGTGGTAGAGCGCTGCAATCAGCGCTGGCTGACCGGGGAGGGCAACGTATGAAAAAGCCATTACCCCCCGTATTACGCGCCGCGCTGTATCGCCGCGCTGTCGCCTGTGCATGGCTGACGGTATG
>ERZ773138.289-NODE-289-length-62678-cov-14.055714_pt1 | contig 62678 bp, 82 predicted proteins | sample MGYA00511114_ERZ773138 | MGnify/ENA primary metagenome ERZ773138 (study PRJEB29015, sample SAMEA2737805) | human gut metagenome | biome: human gut; feature: human-associated habitat; material: faeces | place: China | collected 2012 ...
ACAGGCGCAGGAAATCAATATAGCTTCCCTTGATCCATGTAATGCGGTTCAGATAGTCCAGCTCTTCCTCCGTAAAACGCAGACTGCAGTATGCCTTAATCTGCTCTTTAATCTCCTGCACCATCTCCGGTGTAAAATACACATCTTTGTTCCGGCACTTAAACGTCCATGTCGTTTTGTAATCGGAAAACTGGTGGTAAATTGCCTGCCCCATACTGAATTTGTACATATCGGTTTCTAATAAACTGTTAATAATCTGATTTAATACCATGTTATTCTCCCTCCCTTTCCTAAATAATATCAATCTGACAGGTTTTCATAGCCTCGATTGCAGTCTGATGTGACTGTGGTGTTACACAGGCACATGCTTTTTCGATGATGCACACCTTTGCTTCCGGAATAAAAGCTTTTGCGATCATAGCGTTGCTGATCACGCAGATGCCTGTGCATACCCCACAGAAATCAACCTCAACTGGTTCTTCACTTTCGTTAGAATATCTCTCTAATAACTCTCCAAGTTCAACACTTCCGAAAGTAGGTTTACAAACGACCTCTATATGTTTTCCATCGGCTGCGCAAAACACTTCATCAACAATGTTCCATCCATCTGACCCTTCAATACAGTGTGGGACAGGAAGTTTTTGTCCTTCCTGCGTCTGCAGGTAATTATTTTGATGTGTGTCTTTCGTAAAAATAATGTGATCATAGGTATCATTTTTGATTGCAGAAATTACATTTGGAATTACAGCTGCGCACTCTTTATTTCCAAGTGGACCGGTTGTAAAATCATACTGCATGTCAACAACTACTAATATCTTCATGAAAATTCCCCCTTTGCGGATTTAAGGTAAAATATAGTCAGGTTTATTTGATTTTTGTAACATAAAGCGAATGTAATCAAGTTCTTCAAGAACCGGCGGATCCAACATTTCTTTCAGATACTCTATATTATGGGATAAAATAGCATCACGTATCTTTGTGCCGGAAACATCACGTACCCGGACAGAAGATCTCACGGTAATACGTTTGCTGATATCCGGATTGAACCATCTTTTTACGGTCTCTGGATCATCGTTGTAATAAAAAGCAAATTCTTTCTGCTGAATTGCATTGACGATATTGTAATACAGGAAGTTTCCCCATTCCTGCGCATACTGGTAAGCGTTCTCCATACTCCAGTCACACAAGGGAAGAAGCTGGACTTTTGGCTGTGTCAGGTTATGCCACTTAAGAACGTGTGTAATCATGCGTGTACGGTCAGTAATCATCAGTGGGTTTCTTTCTGTGTTACATTTGTTTGCACTTCCTATTACAATCAGGCATCTTTCATTTTCTTTTAATATCTGGTTTACAACGTCCATATGCCCTTTGTGAAAAGGCTGTGCTCTTGTCAGCATAACTCCTGTAACCATTTCTAATTCCCCCCTGCATACCGGTATAATTGTGCTGGTTTAATACTTGTAATCGGTTTTTCAATTTCTCCAGGTATTTTTTCAACCTTTGGAGCTATTTTTCTACGAAAGTTTTTCTTTTCCATGCTTCTCCCGGAAATAACCTCAAAGATTTTTTGTAAATCCGGGAGGGTAAATTTTGGCGGTACAAGGTTAAACGCAACATCTGTATATTGAAGTTTATTTCTCATCCGCTCAAGACTCTCCAGCACAATCTGATCATGGTCAAAAGCTAAAGATTCTCCGCTTTTTAAGGCAGGAACATAATTTTTTATTTCCAAAATTCCATTATGGAAAATCTTTGCATCCAGCTTATAGCAAATAGAAATATTCCGATCTTCATTAGAAAGGATCAGAGAATCTTCTGTAAATTGTACATCAAACCACGCGGCATCTTTTGCATCATCTCCGGCATGTTCTTTCTGGACGTTTCCATATGGAAGTAATGCGGTATATACAATATCAATTACTCTCATTCTCGGATCTCTGTCTGGCTGTGTCATAGTGTATAGCTGTTCAAGGTAGACGTCTGATAAATTTGTTTCCTCTTTTAATTCCCGACAGGCAGCTTCATAAGCCGATTCTTTCATACCAATGAATCCTCCAGGAAGCGCCCAGCAATCAATATAAGGATGATTTTTGCGACGGATCAAAAGAAGCTGTAAACTTGAAAGATCCTCTTTTAACCGATATACCACCATATCTACAGTTACGGATGGCCGGTCATAATCACCCGGTTTGTATGCCTGTAAAAATTCTTCTTCAGTTAATCCGTTCTTATCTCTTTTAATCATTTTACATTATCTCCTATTTATAGTGTCATTGTGCCACCGTAATTATGTTTTAATTATAGTGTTATTGTGCCACTATGTCAAGAGAAAAATATAATTTTTAAAAAACTTATTTAACTGACTTTATGATCAAAAAAGGACCCGGTTTCCGGGTCCTTTGAACTAATACTATACTACACTGCTTCATCCATTCCAATCAGGAATGCATTTTCGTTATTCTGATATTTTGCATGGCTTTTAAGCCCCTGTACGATATCTCCCTTTCCTGCTGATGGTTCCAGAACCGTCTTAACATAGTTAAGATTAACTCCGTCCAGCATTTTGTTGACAAGTTCCTCCGGTGTTGGATAAAATTCTTTGTAATCATTCATATCTTTTTCCTCTCTTTTTTTCCACTTTCTGTGGATGCTAAAAGAGGCTCCCATCCGGGAACCTCAATTGATAGTTCCCGGTGCATCGGGTAATACGACTAAATCATCGTTTTATTGCCATATCTATAAGAGCATCAATTTCGTCATATGGCAAATCAATATCTATCCAATCATAATCTGTTACTGTTCCATCAACTTCTTGATATGGCGAAATTTCCACACTTGCCTTACAAGCATCAAAACAATTCATAGGACATTCAATACTAATTGTCATTCCCTTCGCTTCTGGATATTTCTTTCCAACTAATTCTCTTAATAGCAAAGTGTCAGCTACAAAATAAAATGTTGTAGTTTCATGATCCTCACTATCATATCTTTCTTCAAATTTAATTCTATGGTCTATTGTAGTCATATTATTTTCCTCCATTCTCTTATTTTGAATCAGAGGCTCCCATTCACCGGGAACCTCTATTTATAGCTCCCGGTGCGCCGGGGTGTTAACATTTAAAGTTATTACATCTTTATAATTTTTTCTTCTGCAAACGTTTTGAATTTTCGCAAAAGATACCCATTTGGGATCTCCTGCCAATCTTGTTTGGTTCCTACATACATCCTGTATTGGTTATGTGTCATATCGTATTCAAGAATTTTCTGACCGTTTTCGCTATAAAGCGATCCGGATCCGTCTTCAAATGATCTCCACGTATAACCAGACAGTAATTTGGAATCCACAATTTCATTTTTAAAATCATGGTCTTCATCCGCTTCATGGGCCAGTTCTTGATATGTCCGTACAGACTTCACTACAGTCACTGATATAATTTTCGGATGATTCAAGTTATTTTCGCTGCAAAAATCATCAAATAATATGGAAAGCTCTGATTGTCCACTCTTGGACAAAACATTTTTCGCATTAAATGATGTTTCGTCCCTTCTCTTTTCATCATCCAGAAAATCAATATCCACTTCCTGCCATAAGTCAACTGCACTTATCTCGCACTCTGTCTGAAATTCATGGTTTTTGAAAAATTCCTTTATAAAATTCATTTGTTTTTACCCTCTTTCTTAAATATCAGTATTTGTTTTCTACCTTTTTGATCCATTAGTAATGGTTTAACCTCGATTACATCCAATACCATTGATAAACTATTTTGTTTTCCATACCACCTTAATATCAAGAAACCACCTGGTTCTAACACTCTCATACATTCGTTAAAGCCATCTTTTAAATAAGTTAACTTATTTGCAGATTTCCCGTGTTTTTTCCAATGCCTGGTCTCTGTATCTGTAAGATGAGCCAAATCAAAGACAACAACATGAAAGAAATTATCTTTGTAAGGCATATTGCAAAAATCCATATGTGTATCTGGTTTTACTGTAAGTAAACCATTACATGAGGACTTTTTCTTTTTTAAATTAACAAAAACGTCTATTATAATAATTGCTAACATAACCGCAAAAAGTACAATAATTTCCATACTTTTGCCGCTATTTTTTATAGCTTCTAGTTTCAATGTGTTCATATGCGAACTCCTTTCATGCATACAGACGAAGGAACTTGTCAATGGTTTTCTGAACATTTTCCTCGGTGACTATTTCGCGTGCTTCGCAACCGTGACTTGCAGTGCTTTCGAAAATCATCTCTGCAAGTATTTGTTGGTCATCCGGATCTGTATATTCTGATTTAAAGTTTTCAACTGATCCGTAGTAAGATTCAACGATAGATGTGCAAGCTGCATCGTACATACCGTCAGAATCCATCCAGTTTGCAAGAATGATGGTATTCATATAGACGATGTAACTATCGTCTGGCATTTTGCTGCTTTGTACCAATCTGTAAACACCGTCTCTAAGCTTCTTAATATACTGGTTATCATCAGATTTTCCCCATCCAAGCTCTTCAATGAGTTCCTCGTATGAATCATTTACTGCCCCTTGTATGAAATTCCATTCATAGTCCAGGCTATCATTAAGTTGATCCATTTTACCCATATTTTGGAGTGTCTTGTTAAGTAAATCTTCGGTAAGCTCATGGCCGGAGTTCTCAATTTCTCCTCTCACATCAGCTTTTGTCCAGATTTTTGCAGCGATTACTTCTGTTCTCATTCTGGATGAATGGCAAAACATATCGTTAGGAACGATTGCCTTGATTGCTTCCATAATTTTCTTCTTCTGTTCCTCTGTTATTTTCTTTTCGATTGTTATAATTGTCATATCGTTTGCTCCTTTTCTAAAATTTTTCAAATTCTTTTAATGCTTATTACAAAACATAATCCAACACATATGTTCCACAGACATTTTGATAGAATCTGCTTTCAGTGTTTTTTTCTTTCTGGTATTCTGCTTCGATTTCTTTATCGCCCCGCCAGAAAATTCTTAAAATATCCTTGAAATCGACTCCCGGGAAACTACTTTCGTTTTTTTCTTCCCATTCCAATCCATTCCAATACTGAATTCTTTTACTTACTTTGTTCATATCTTTTTCCTCCAAAATAATAAGATGCAATGCATAAAAATAGAGTTGTCTTATGACAACTCTTTGTTATAAAAAAGTCTGGCGAAAAATATCACCAGACTTTTTTAGTTACTATTTAATTTTTACTTGACATTTTTATTATATCATATTTCAAAAATAAATGCCACTGTTTTCTCAAATTTCACAGATTCTACGTGTTCTATGATAAACCATATTACAAGTTTCCCTGCTCGCGTAATGAACAATAATTTGTGTCATCCCCTACGATGATATGATCAAACAACTCGATGGTAAGAAGTTCTGCGCCTTCTTTTACTTTCTTTGTATTTGAAATATCAATCTCGCTTGGGGTGCTGTCTCCACTTGGATGATTATGAACCAGAACGAACCCTCTAGCTCCGCAGAGAAGCAGTCTTGTAAAGATTGCTTTTTGATCCATCACTGCTGAATCCATGCTTCCATGAGCCAGCTCAAATACACCGAGTGGCTTACACTTGGTATTCATGGAAATCATCCAAAGCTTTTCTTCTGGGAGAATATCTGCATGATACAATTCTCTCATAAATTCTGCAATCTGTGAAGGATTGGTTAAACAACTATTCCCTGCATAGTTTCTCGCGGATTCTTTGACAAGATGGGGTATCCGGTCTCCGTTAAGAAGCACTTCGTAATTTGTTACTCTCATGCTGCCACACCTCCCTTGATGATTCTGTCAGCCCATTCGTGAATCTTAACAAACACATCATGGTCCTTGACAAGATCCCCGGCCAGACAGAAAGTTTTACAGTATCTGTTTTCTCTTGGTTCTTCATTGTCTATCTGCGCATACACAACGGACGCGCATTTGGAAGAATCGGCAGGTTTTAACGGATACAGAAGGATTTTTCTGTTGTCAGGAAGTGTGATACACTGCCCAATGAGTGCATCAAATTTTGATACAGGATGCTTTGCGATTTCTGAGGCTTTGATCAAAATTGCATCCCCTGTTTCATATACAACACCGTAGCCGTTATACCGGTTACAGAGGGAATCGCGGATAAATAACATTTCGTTACGGACAAAAAGTTCCATATCTTTATATACATTTTTATTATTCATAAATTTTCTCCTTTTATATGCAGTTTCTTATTGCAGCAGTAATGAACCAAATGAACCAAAACATGGTTGTTCTTGCTGGCAAAGGCTGCTCATTCATTACTATCCCTTTTAAAACAAATACATGCGGCAAAACTCATGGACTTCCATATGTAATGCAATATCGTATTCAAAAGGACTTTTCTCTCTAATGTTTTTTAGCATTTTTTCAATGTCTGCTCGAGTATTTTCAGGCAGAACATATCCAAATAATAATGCCGTTTGTACCATCATTGTTATCAATGTGCCTCCTTTTGTGAAGAGCTTAATACTGCCTGCATTTCATTTTTAAATTCTTTGTAATCAAACATAGTCTTCGCCATTCCTTTCCATAAAATAAGAGACTGGATATTTTCAATCTCTTACATATTCTCCAAGTAAATTTCCGTTTCATTGTGGTTTATACCCGTTTGCAATCATGTCTTTTAAGTAAATTTCTTCTGGATACGCATCCATTTTATGCCCATCTTCAAATTCGATTTTCCATGCAGGTAAAGATTCTAAATCCCATTCCTTACCTTCCTCACATCTTCCAATCACCTTAAATGGTTTCCCAACATAACTTTTGTCTTCATCATGCAAATCAAATGGTGTCCAAAATTTGTTTACAAATCCAATAGTTTCATAAGCGTCATACAGGTCTTTTAAATATTCTCTTTCTCTGTCTACACTCATTTCGTCCCTTTCTTCTGGGTATTTTTTGTTTAATTCATCCCATGTCATAATATTTCCCTCACTTTCCGCAGTAAATCATCGTTTCATTTACTTTAATACTGATTCATAATATCCAATTTCCAAATCATCCAGTCCATGTTCCTCTGCTGATTCAGAATCTTTAAGAATGTCAAAAATCATATCAATTGTCATATCCAATGTGTATGATTCCCAATACTCTTCTTTTGTGATATTGTCATCTTCTGAACCCAGAAAATAAAAAGCATTATCTCCGATTTTGCAACAGATGCCTAAACATCCGAAACACTCTTCTTCAATTGAAATAGTCCCATTTTCAAAACCATTTTTTATCATGTCTCTTGTAATCATAATTATATCCTCCATTCTCTTATTTTGAATCAGAGGCTCCCGATTGCCGGGAACCTCAATTGATAGTTCCCGGAGTACCGGGTAATACGACTAAATCATCGTTTCATTAGAAATACTGAACATCGTCTAGCTGATTAGGCTTATAAGTTCCGTACATTTCCCAGTATATTCTACAGACATCTTCGTTTACTTCCATGTCAGAAGCTTTCTTTATGTCTAAGACTTCTTTGTGTAAATCTGGATTAAAAACTCCATTAATTGCATCTTCAATATCTTTTGCCCATCCTCTCATAAAGATAGGTGGATGTTCTCTATGCCTAGGTTGCAATATGACGATAAATTCCGTATTACGTTTTACCATAATAATTCCTCCAATCTTAAAATGAAATTGCTATTTACTTCGCTTCTAAATCTGCATTCGTTAATCCATCATTTCTTTCAATTTCCTGCACCTGTTTATCAGTTAATCCAACAGCTGGTCGTAAGATGTAAGTTCGCGCATATCAATACACCTCCCCATACCCGACGACTTCAGCCCATGTTGTCTTATGGTTGGAGCCTTCCTTGGCGTAAAGGATGACACCTTCAGACTTCCGGAAAATTTTTTCATAGCCGTCCATGGCGGCGCGTTCCTCAGACTGATAAGTCGCCTCGATTCCAACCGCGCCGGTAAGCTGCGGATACTTTGCCAGAATTTCCGGGAGGTCTTCCGTCTTTGCGTATGCGATCTTTCCCCAGTCATCCCCGCTTCCTTCTGGAAGGAAAATGGCTGTCTCATCCGCATTGTCCAGAAGTCCACGGTTGTTGTAGTGTTCCTTTTTTGCAACAATCGTCTGGTTTTTTGAATCGTGATGGAGGCTGTCCCAGCCTGGAAAAACACTGGAAAACAGGGCACATTTGATAGGGATCTGTTTGTTCTTTTCCCATTCCTTTTCAATTCTGCCCCATTCCTTCCTGCAGTTTCCAATAAAATCCGCTTCAAAAGCCGCGTCAGGTGTGACCGGTTCTTTTGTCGCAAGCGGCACAAGGTAAGTCTCTGCCACATACTCCTGTAGCTGGCTTCGGAAAGAGGTCTTGCAGAGGAAGTCACGCTCCCCGATATCCGTGTAATCTGCAATCTGCTGCATTTTTTCGTACGCTTTTCTTTCAATATCGTACCAACGGTTGCTCTTTAAAAACTGGTAATTCCCCGCAAGCACTTCCATCCAGAATTCCTTGCATTTTCCTGCAAAATTGGAATCCATCGGATTGTACTCAAACCGCTCGTAGTAAAGCGGGCACGAACCGGAATCCGCACAGGTGACAAAAATCTGTCCGGTCGTTCTCTTAAAATTAATACTTCTCACTTTGTAATAACTCATATTTTCCTCTCTTTCTTCCGGTTCAAGTCCGGGCAAAAATAGAGGTTCCCACGCACGGGAACCTCAACTCTCAGCTCCCGGTGCGCCGGGTAAAAAATAATTGTTACTAATTTAAGGAAAATGTACCTTCCTTTGTACATTTTCCTTCCCATTTGTCATAAATTTCCTGCGTAAGTTGATGCCCTGTAGCACCAAACTCGCCTACTTTTAATACACCCCATTCCCCAGTATTTCTTGCAATTGTATAAATTGCATTATCCGAATATACCGTTGTAAAGTTGTCATTTTTCTCATATTTTCCTTTAATTGTCATTATTTATTTTTCTCCTTTTATAGTTTTATTTACTGTTTGATATGATTTCATGCTACTTCGCAAAACCAACTATCTTTGCTATTTCCCACACACTTTAAAATCCGCGTTAAAACATATTCGGACGCATCCATTTTCTAACAAAATAGCATATCCATCGGGTGCGTTGCTCGGAAATACTTTAGAATTTATCTGATGAGGATTCCAACAGTCAACAATTTTACCTTTTTGAGAATCCTTTTTTGTAATAATATTTGTTCCGCGTTCAAACATATTTTTTCCTCTTTCTATATTGGTATTTTAAATCATCATTTCTTTAAAATTTGATATGGATATCATGCTCTAAGTCCTGCCACTTCCATCCATACTCACCACAAATAGCATCCATTAATTCAATTGGTGACGCAAATTCTATATGGTTATTTGCTTGATAATTTTTAATTACGTTTTTTACATATTCTTTGCTATCATCAGAAATAACCAGCATTTCCCAATTTTCATATTGACCGTTAAATTGCCATTCTATACATAAAGAGTATTTGTTCATTATTTTTCCTCCAATACTTGTCTCTTTTTTGTTAGAGGTTCCAAATGCATGGGAACCTCTATTGATAGTTTGATAGTTCCCGGTACTCAGTCGAAAAATTCAAGAGTTTCTACTCTTAGACCGTCTGCATCGAGGCACAACCAGAAACATCCGTTGTCTCTGGTCAGCTTCATACACTGAACCAGATCAGCAGGATAATTGTCCCATGTTTCTTCATTGTCTGGATCGCACGCAACAAGCCATCCATATCCCTGTTTTTCAAATACAGGAGGCATCGGATCTTCTTCATTGTCATCAGCAGCCTGATCCAGAAGATCTTTGGTATCTGCGGATACATGACGAGAACTTATAGTAAGCATCTTGTCGATTTCCAGCTTCTGCGAATTTTTTGGCTTAATAATAATCTCATCGCCAACAATTTCAACCTTCGATAAGTCGAGGTTAAAAGCGGGCGCGACAACAAAGTCGCCGTCCTGATTGCTGCTGTCGTAGACGTTGCCATCCGAGTTGACATACCACGCGTAGTAGCCGTTGACAGTACCGAGCCACGCGTAGTAGCTGGCAGCCCCGAACGAACGGGCGTTTTCCGCTGCTTTTTTCAAAACCTGCCAGTAATTTCCGGAACCAGATTTACCCCATTCCGTAAAACCGGCTTTTTCTTTGCTAATAAGAAACAATCCCTTACCATAGGAAGCTGATGTATCCTCTACATCTTTAATGGCATCGTACAATGACTGCATCTTGTCATCATAACCGCTGATATCCTGTCCATCAATGGAATCAGCATAGTAATTACCATTGCCAAATTTCTCCATTTTAAAGCCCGGCCATTTTCCATGGGTTACACCATGGGACTGGATCACAAGGGTTTTACCTTTATTGATCAGCTCACAGGCTGTCCATTTATAACTGGCAAATTGGTATGTTTTTCCGAGTTCAACGACAGAATTTCCTTTTCCATCTGTCTCAGGAACTTCATTCGAATACGGCTGGATCATCTTTTCGCAGATTCTCTCGATTTTCCAGATTTCGTTTGCAGTGATGTAATCATCCGCATTACAGATTCCTTCAATATTTGAAAGATCTTCATCCCATATAATCTCAACAACCCATTCATTGTTCTTGAGATGCTTCTCAAATTTGATCAGGTAACTGTCTCCTTCGCGATCCTTGAGGATATCTTCTCCAAACCACATCTGGAATGTGTCGGAATCCAGCCAGTTTGTATAGTATGGAAGAATTGATCCGCGGAACATGATACCGATTTTAAAACCGGCATGACAATAACCGATTTCGTCTGATAAATAATCAGAAATCACATCATTATCTACCAATTCTTTTGGAATGAACATCCGTTCCGGGAGACCATTAAATACCTTCGCATCTCCATCCGTGTCCCATTTGATATCATATGCGCACAGGGCAGGCAGATCAGCAGACTTTTCGCTCTCAGACAGTTGGTTTTTCTGCACCGTTACTGCCAGTCCACGGCGTTTTAGTTCAGCAATCAGCTCCTCATTGGACGCTTCCCTTACACCGATTTCATCAGCTGTCAGGTCTTCCACCACGTTATCCGTGATGTAGTATCTTCCGTAATAGTCGCCAGAGTAGCAGACCTGTCCATTAAGGATGATACCTGCCTCCTTACATTTGTCAGCGACTTCCTGCAGAGCAGTATCAATATTTCCATATACCTCATGGATACTGACTCCTGCTTCTTTCGGAGTTGTTCCGTCATTTTCATAAACAGGAACGTCTTCTGTAGCATCGTAAAGTCCTGCAGTCACCATGATCTGTGCAACCTCTCCTGCACGGGTTTTGTCGTTAATTACAATTTCGCCTTCATTGATGATATTCATATATTCCTCTCTTTCATTGATGATATTCATATATTCCTCTCTTTCCTTCTGCGTTTCTACAGAATATAAAACAGAGGTTCCCTGCGCACAGGAACCTCAAACCTTTAGTTCCCGGTGCGCCGGGTATTAAATGATCAAATGCAGCCTAAGCCTACTTTTTAGACATCGTACATACATCTACATACGATTCAGGCTTTTCATCAATTATGCCATTTCCTGGATATGCATACATACATGACGTACACAATCCTCCCATGGGACAAGTCTCGATTGCCTCTCCGCAAGTTTTATATTTTCCACTTAAATCTTTAAATTTTGCCATTTTAATTTTCCTCTCTTTCTTTTCTTTCTCTCCATTTTTTGATTCGTACAGGATAATTCACATTTTCTTTGTATGTTTTTAACTGTACTTTTGCATCTTCTCTATCCTTACAATTGCATTCAATATCCCATCCGTAACCGCAATTTCCTTCGATTGCATAACAATCTTTCGTCTTTCTCTTATATGCCATTATTGTAATCCTCCTATGTATATTACTCAATGTTACTCAATGTAATGAGCATGTAATGAGCAGGTTGTACAATTTAGGTGCAATATCTTTGATCTTTTCAAGATCTGCATTGATTTCTGCACCGTCCATTTTTAGATCATCATCTTCCAGATAACCCAAATTATTCAACCATTCGGCAAATCTTCCATTTGTTGGTGTTGTCGGTAAGTCCTCCGGATCATGCTTATTGTCCAGTGATTTTAACCACTGGTAAAAGGCAGATTCAAAGGAATCAAACTGCTTCAGGAATTTTTTCATATCACAGTTCTGTGGCTCTGCTGATTCCTTATCATATTCACGGTTGCTGACGGAAACAATTTCTGTTCCGTCAGTGTATAAATCCCAAGGTCCGTTGAATCCACCATTCTTAATACCGAGATATCGGATCTGCGAATTCTTTGTAATAAATCCAAGGTCATGGTTGACTCCATCCGCTTCAAAACAGCTGTCGTATCCGAACCTGGACATTTCATTTTTTATTGGAAAAGAAATTTTAAGTTCCTGGCACTTCTCTCCAAGCTGAATCAGATCTTCAATCCGTGGTTTTAAATCCCGAATTTTTTTCTTCAGATCATTTTTCTCCTGCATCTCCTTTTTCTCTTCTGCGATTTTTTTTACTTCATCGGCTTTTACCTTAGCTTCTAAAATCGCAATATTTTCATTTAATTTGTTCATTGTTTCTCCTTCCTCAATTCCGGTATTCAAAAATACCAAGTCCCGTGTTTTCGTCCATACCAATATATTCACAGCCGACAAAAAGATATTTTTTAAAATATTTTTCTTCTGACCCTAAACGAATGGTACTGACGCTGCAGCATTCAACAAGTCCCTTAAAAACTTGTTTCAAAATACCTTTGCCTCTGAATGGAGCGAGCAATTCAATCCATTCAATATACAAAGAAGTTTTCTCTACATCTGAAATTTCAGATACATAGAGAATTCCAACCGTGACATCATTAACAATAATAAAGTAACAATTATCATAGCTGATACCTGTATAAAACAGATTGCTATTTCCAAGCATTTTATCATTTTTGATAAGAATGATGTCTTTTGGTTGGGTTTCTCGTAGAACAAACCGATTAAATCCGTCGGTCCATTCATGGTTTTTGGTGTGTTGGTTCCTTGACCCATTTTCCCTCCTTGTTATAAAAAATAGAGTTGTCAAATGACAACTCTTGGTTAAATAAAAAAAGTCCAATGATAATCATTGGACTTTTCTTCCCTAGTTACTATAAAATTTTACTTTACTGGTTAAATATAACATATTCTTTTATTTATGTAAAGCATCACGTACTCTATGTTCCTCAAAATCTTACAGCAGGCCATAGAGTTTCTTCTGGATATCATCAGTTGACACTCCCCAGAGCTAAAGCTCAGGGGATTCAAGTGTAGTATGGTAACTTATATCACCCTTATACGCTTAGGACTTGTCAATAATCCACTAGACAGTTCTTCTATTGTGAAGTTCTGCTTACATTTTCTACCAATATTTGCTGAACCATTTACATCTGCATTGATTACAGTGCCATCTGCTGACTGATACAGACCTCTATAGATTCTTTTTCCGCTGAACCTGCCTAAATATGGTTGTTCTGCCTTATACTCTGGAAGAATATCATTATCTATGAAGCTGCTCTTAGATGTGTAGCCTTCTTCCTGTTCAATATACTCAATACTATAAGTCCAACATAAGAACTCTAACTGTTGTCTAAAATCTCCTAAAGGTATCTGGACAAAATTCTGATTATTAACTTTTCCAATATTTACAGACCGTTTAAAGTCCTTGTTGTAACCAACAATAAGAGTACCTATCTGATGTTCAATACAGTTATTTATGATATACCTTGCTGACTTTTTGATAATATCCTTAACCTGATTATTTCTCTTGGCTGTAATGTGATTTATTCTGTGAGTGGTTCTCTGCCCTTGTTTCATAGCAATGGACTGTAATCTGGCTTTCTCTTTATTCCAATACTGATTGATTGATTTTAATTTACGGCCGTCCATAATGAACGGTGTCCCAACATTGGAAGTACAGGTGGCAAGATTTTCTACCCCTAAATCTATAGCCATGATATTAGCTGGATTTACATTAACTTCTTCTTTATACCAGTGATATACATACTGAATTTTGAAATATCTACCATTATCATAAGGGCAAATACGGACTTCTTTTAATTCAGCATCATTTAATCTATCCGGATAAGGTATCAGAATATCCTCCATGTTTGGATGGGCTTTTCTATACTCTCTACTGATCGGAAGTTTAAAATATCCATTCTTTACACTGATTGCATTTGTAGAAAGAATTAAGTTGAAATATCCACCTTTCTTACGATAATGTGGAATCTTTACATCATGGTAACGATAATCACCAGTTTTACACTTCTTTAACAAATTGAAGAAAGACTTAAAACTTCTGTCGGCAACTTTAAGAGTTTGCTGTGCTACTCCTGCTTGTAACATGGTATAATTTTCATTATCCTTACACTCATGGTAATTACTCTCATAAGTTAAGAATAATTTCTGATTGAAGAAATACTGTCTGATGTTGTAGAGAGCAACATTATACAGATTATTGGATAGCTGACATAATTCCCTAAGTGTCTGATACTGTTCCTTTGAAAGATGTCGAATGACATTACTTTGTACTGCAAATTCCATTTAGATTTTCCTCCTTTCTTTAATATTTTTTAATATATATACATTATATAGTAAAATATATGTATTTTCAAGCAAAAACTAATATGCAAAGCGAAACTTAGGTTTCGCTGTAGGCTGGCTGGCATCCCCGAAGCTAAAGCTTCGGAGTTTTGCCAGCTAAATTATAAAGCCTTGTAGTCACATGACTTCTTATCATCTTTGTCTGTTCCTTCGCATCCATTTTCATATTTCCTCCAATCTCGGCGGCCAAACGACCGCCGCGTATCTTATCTACTCAAATGAATTCGAATGCCACGGAACTCGTAAGTTCCATCCTCCGATTCATTATTCATGTCATCTAAGATGACTGCTACAAAGTCATTCAGACCTGACTCTTGGTAGTCATAATTAAGAATTTCAGCAGCCTCCGGTGTGATGAATCCTATTGCAGACGATTCAGAACCATTGATTTCCAACGGATAGGCCTCATCTCCATTCATCTGATCATACATCTCCATAACTTCCGCCTTTGTTAATCCATCAACATTTGGTTTCTCGATTAACGTAATTTCAAAAGTCTGTGATGTCTGTGCTTTTTCACCATCTCTAATGACAATTTTATCCCCCACAATCTCAATTTTAGATAAATCGAGATTAAAAGCGACAGGGACAACATACGAATCGCTCTGATTGTTGTAGTAGGCGCTGCCGACCAAGCTGACGACCCACGCGTAGCTGCTGCCGCGGTAATTACCGGTCCACGCGTAGCTGTTGGACGCGCCGAACGAACTGTAGTTACTCGCTGCTCTCGCAAGAGCATCTTTCCATAGCTGGTTGCCATTAATATCTTCAAAACTCGGTAAGTACAGACCATCAATGAAACTAACAGGCTTAATCTGTTTCATTAATGCATAAGTCTTATCATCGTACTTACTAATATCATACTCATCGATATTATGAGTATAGTGGTTGCCATTACCTAAGTTCTCCATCGAAAAACCCGGCCACGGACCGGCAGTTACACCAAGGCTCTGCATAACAGCTACATGATAATTTTCGTTTATTTCAACAGGCACCCATCTGTAGCCTGCAAATAAATACTCTTTATCAAGTTCAATGGTTCGCTTTTCAGACACGGCTCGTTCATATTCTTCTTTGGAAAAGTAAACCTTTTCCCCAGAATCAGACGTTCCAACGATGAACTTACCGTCGGTCTCGTCATGACACCACTCGCCAAATTCCAACTGTTCATCATTACGAATGATTACTTCCTGAGTTGTATCATTGATCAGATCGTAGTCGTTGTCTGATTCTCCATGAAATATCGTGCCTCCAAATTCAAGACACAAAGTCCCTCTTTCAAACAAATTTTTTAAACTTACACGTTTTTTCATAATCGTTTTCTCCTTTTAAAGCAAACTATAAAGTTTTCTTTGAATATTATCCGCTAAAGCCTCGTGATCACACGGTTTCTCAGCGTCTTTGTTCGTCCCATCGCATCCATAAGGGCATGTTGAATAATTGCAGTTTTCGCAGACACTGCATGGTGCAAGCGGATAACCGCATCTGCAGCGTGTAACGCCTTTAATGCGAATTACTTCCTCTCTCCCGCAAACAGGACAAGTTTCAATCGTATAATCCTTTGGATCATATACATTGCCTGCAGCATCAATGACATCCGGAATAAGTCCATGTTCTTCCATGAATTTCTTGGAATATTCGTACTTCTCCGGACAATATTTGTTAATATCAGCCAGAGTAAAACCGGTTTCCAGTAAATCCATAAAGAAATCCAGCTCATCCCATTGCTCTTTTGCAGCAGTCGCAAAAAGTGCTTCCAGTTCTGAAGTAAGCGCATGCCAGTCTTTAAGAACAACGCGATCAGGATATTTTCCATAACTGATAACAAAAAGTACCGGATCTCCTGTTGCCACAACAACATCAGCATCGTCTGGGAGTTTTTTAAGACATGTCAGAAGAGTTTCTACCGATATAATCGGCTTATAATCGTCGCAATTTCTATTTACGTTAGATAAATTGGATAAAACAACTTTATTTTCTTCTTCTCGATTCTCAATCTGTACCAGTCCGTATTGCCCATCTAACTCATTCCAATATACTTGAGCAGTTGGTTTTTTGTTTTGCAAAAGTTTAATTGCTTTTTTCGTTTTCATAATTTTTTCTCTCCTTATCATGTGTTTTAAATGTTACGCTACAAACATTTTGGTCAGAATCTTTCCGATGTTTTCCTTTTTCTCCCCAGATACACCAGGAAGACTGCTCTGCAGAAAATCAGACATTGCATCCCGCTGTCCACCGGTGGAATAAAGCATATATCCAACCAATTCCTCTTCCTTTGCTGTTTTTAGGAATTTTTGAAGGGCGAGATCATTTGCATTTTCTCCAGTTTCCGCTGTTGCCTCGCGAGCATCTTCGTCGCAAGAGCCATACCAGTTGATGTACAGCTTGATGAAAGTATCCATGATTTTGCACAGGATAACTTCCATCTGCTGGATTGCTATAGCAGAGGTATTGCAGTCTACAAGTTCATACCATTCTTTGTTAATTTGGTATTCCTTAGAGGTTAGATCATAACTCACAAGTTTCTGAGCTTTTCGCGGTCCCTCGAGGTATCCTGATCCATCTCCATATTTGTGCCAGGTACAGTTCGGCAGTATTTCAGATGCAGAAATTGTTTCCCGCATTTCTCCCTGCACATCTTCTGATATTTCCATATGCCGGATTACCAGAACCCGAAGGTTTTCAAACTCATATTCATTATTTACACCGCACTGAGCAGGGCGAGTACAGAAGATGAGAAATTTAAGCTCATTAAAAACCTCTTTGTTCTCCAGGTTATATCCGAGAACTTTCGCCGCGGCAGAATTCATGCAGCCAGAAACTTTCTGGTCCAGTTCAATCCAATATGCTCCTGCAGTTGTACCATCATTTTCCTTATTATCGAGTTTGCTTTCAAGATGAGCATTTTCTCCTTCTTCCTGCAGCACGATATCATATTTTTCATATTTGATTCCCATAATTTTTTCTCCTTTTACACCTGATTCGAATTATACACATAAATGCGCGCTGGGTAATCCCCATTGCCATATGTTGTATCAAACACAATTCTGTAATGATCACAAAATAACGGCTTAAGAAGGAAACGTTTATCGCATCCCCAGGTTGGATATTCATCCTGCAGCCATGCCGCCATATCCCAGTCATTACAGCCATGTGAAAAATTATTTTGCAGAAAACGGACAATTTCATCAATCCCGGCACAAAGCTTTTGATCAATTTTTTCATCCGCTTCCATCCATTTCCCGTACCAGCCATCACGAAAATACAACCGGTAATAACCTAAATACCCTGGTATTTCATTCAACGCTGTTTCTTGTTTATCATCACTTTCAAATCCAAGCAGACAGTTGTTTTCATTCACATACCGTCTCAAATCTGTATCCTCAAGTTTTCTCGGACACCGGAACAGCTCCTGGTTCTTTTCACCTTTAAATTCACCATAAACAATACTGGCTTCTTGTGTCTGAATCAGTGTTTTTTCATACTTTTTCTTTTCTACCATGATATTTCCTCCTAAAAGCTAATGTGCCCCAGTGCATCCAACACTTTTCAGCACACATGTCTGTGCACCGGGGCTTTTAATATTTGCAATTATCACAAATCATAATATCTAATCATCTAATATTGTTCTTCCTATAATTCTTTTATGTATCTTTCTAAAGTTTCTCTTGCTTCTTTAAAATACTGGTCAATATTTCCATGAATACTATACCAATCTCCGTGGCTTCCACCATTTGTAGAATATTCCATTATTAGTTTTTCGCCTATATAGGAATCAGGAATAGGAACAAAATCTTCAAAACACGTTTCTTTTAAATATGCATTTGCAATTTCATGTTTCTCTTTTGTTGTCAAATCCAAAATGTATGATGTTTCTGTATCAAGACCGATTTCATCACTTAACGCATATGTCGGAATTGACTTACAAATTTCATTAAATTTCTCTTGTAATGTTTTCATGTTGCATCACTCCTTAACAACTTTAATCTACCAATCATCTATTGAAACTCTTGTTTCAATTTTAGTTATTTTTTCTTTCCTTAATCTCATTGCCAACACTTGCTATTACTGTGCGGAATGAATTTTCTTCAAAGATTTTTAGGATTCTTTTCTCCCGTTTCTCTGATATTTTTCCAAATGAATGCAGAAAATTTTCCGTATTATTCTGGAATCGACATCGACGTAAATTAACATCCAAAATAACTGTGAGGTTATGTCCAAACGGATCTATTACCTCTTTTGTAGAAAAATCAGTTACTTGATAGTCAACACGCTGAACTTTTTGTGGCTTTTCTGTTATCCAGAACTCCCCAGTCGGTTTTGCATCAGGGACATATTTCTGTACCTCATCATTCCCAATTCCGTTTCCTGCAAGATAATATGCATGAACCACAACAGGGAGATTGAGATCTTTCATAATCTTCATGACAAACCCTGCCTGCGGAATCGCATTGATAGCATCTAAGATGGTATCTGCAACGCATATTCGTGGAATAGACATATCCTCTCCCGGGCACCGCTGACGCGGTACCCTTGGGATAAATTCTTCTACTATATCAAAGGAAACATGAACACCTTTCATATACGGCATATACCTCTCCTTATTTAATCATATCAAGGAACTCCTCCTCCGAAATAATCGGTATACCAAGCTCCTTTGCTTTTTTGTTCTTTCCGGATGTGCTCTCCACATCATTATTGATCAGATATGAGGTATTTTTTGACACAGATCCGGAAGACTTTCCTCCAAGTTCTTCAATCTTTGCTACCAGGGCATCCCGGTTTACAAAATGATTCAGTTTTCCTGTAATCACAAACGTTTTGCCATTAAGCGATACTGCAGCTGTTGACACTTTTTCAGGAACCTGGATTTCCACTTCTTTGAGAAGGTTATAAACCTCCAAGTTAATTGGCGAAATCTGATCCAGATTGTCTCTAAATTGGATGTATCTCAGATACTCGTTACCCCAATTCCAAAGGTTATCGTTTAAGATTTCTCCGATACCTTCAATATTGGTAAAATCATGTCTGTTATACACATCCTCAAAGAACTTCCTTACATCTCCGGAATACTCCTTATTAAACAGTTTTGCCTGTCCTTTCCCGATGTTCGGAATCCCAAGAGCGTGAATGAACGGAACAAATGTAACCTTCCGACTTGCCTCAACTGCAGCAATCAGATTATCGTATGATTTCTGGCCAAAACCTTCCATCGTTACGATCTGATCCTTGTACCGATCAAGGTGATACAGATCCGCAAACTCTCGGATGAATCCTCGCTCGATAAACTTCTGCAATGTTGCTTCCGACAACCCCTTGATGTTCATACAGTCACGTTCCACGAAATGTACAAATTTCTTGACGTGCTTTGCCGGACACTCAGGATTCATGCACATAGCAACTTCCACCGTTCGGCCATCTTTGCAGGTAATTCTCGGTTCAGTTTCCTGTCCGCAGCACGGGCAGTATACCGGATGAGATTCAGCATAAGTTAACTTACTTCCTGGTGTGAGGTTCTTTGCAATCTGTGGAATAATTTTGTTGGCTTTGAATACAGTGATCGAATCGCCAACACGCAACCGTTTCTCCTTTAAAATAGAGACGTTGTGCAGTGATGCTCTCGTAACCTCTGTTCCTTCCAGATGTACCGGATCAAACACTGCTACAGGATTGATACGGCCCGTCCGGGATGGACTCCACTCGATTTCTGTGAGCGTAGTTTTCACTTCCTCGTCCTTCCACTTTAAAGCATAGCCGACAAGTGGATTCGGATGACGTCCAGTTTCCGGTAATTTCTCCGCATATCTGACATCATCAGATGCTACAACAAGGCCATCTACCGGATATTCAAACTGTGGTACAGCGTCAGAAAATCCGTTCATCACATCAATCAGATCACTCTGGCTGTCTCCGTAGAGACGGTATACCGTATCAAAGCCAAGTGAATCCAGGTAATTCAGCCGGCCCATAAAGGTGTCCTGGCTCTCCGGAAGCGGATCATCCATGTATACCAGTTTAAATGCAAAAAACTGGATCTTTCGATCTTTCATTTCTGCGCTATCCTGCATGATGATCGTAGCATTTGCAAGATTACGTGGATTGGCATACTGATCTTCCTCATTCACTATCCCACTGTTGATTCGTTCAAATTCTCCATACGACATAACAGCCTCTCCGCGGGTAACCAAATGTCCCTTATATGGGATCTTCATTGGAATACCCTTGATATAAGGAGCGTTATGGGTGATGTCACTTCCGACTTCTCCGTTACCGCGGGTTGCAGCACGGATCAATTCTCCATTATCATAGGTAAGGACAATTGTGCCGCCATCAAGTTTCCACATGACAACGGCCATACCTGCAGCTCTCTTTTTAAAGATCTCAGGAAATTCCTGAATATCCTTGGTTTTGTCAAGCGAAAGCGCAGGAAATTCATGCTTTACTATCTGCAATTCATCAACTTTTACCGGTGCACCAACACTATGTGTAGGAGAATCTGGGTAAACAATACCTGTTTCTTCCTCCATCTTCTTAAGTCTGTCAAACATGGCATCCCACTCCTGATCAGACATAATTGTGTTTCCACCGTTGTAATAAGCAGCAGAAGCCTTGTTTAGTGTGTCAATACACTCTCTCATTTCTTTGATTTCAAATTTGTTTTCCATATGCTTTTCCTCCTTTATATGGACTTGTAAATAAAAAAAGACCTCTGTTATACAAAGGTCTGGATTAGGCAAAAAAAATCCGATGAAGAAATCATCGGACTTTTTTGACAGTTACTTGTTTAATTTTACTTATCAAATATATTATAACATATTTCAACAAAAAGGTAAAGAAATAACAATCCTTTGGAGTCTAGGCAGTTAACTGTCTTATAAAGCAACTACTTTTTACATTTTTTCGAAATGGACTTAAAAACAATCCTTTCCAAAAATCTCTTCCGGACTTCTATCTTCAAGTTCTGACCAGTTAACCTTTTCGGCTACAGCTTCTACTTCTGTATACTTCCCTTTATCAAAAAAAGAAGAAAAGCCTTCACTATCATTCAAGTATGCGTCACCTATTGCTGACAAAACAAGTTTCTTGTACTTCTCACTGCCAGAAACTTCCTTGTTATGGTCCTTCATTTGCTTTAATCGATCTTTTATACAGTAAACATCCTCATCTGTAAGTTCAACAATTCTTTTTACTTCACAAACAACCTCAATTTTCATTCCCATAAAACTTTACATCCTTCTTTTCACAATTTTTTCCAAATTCCGTACATATATTATATATCAAAACAAGCGTTCTTGCAAGAAATTATGATTTTAGGCTATTTTGTTAGATAATCCTCTATTCTTTGATACGACATAAAAGTTTGTAATTTATAAAAGACTTCCTTTTATCCTTACTTTTCATTGGAGATAATGGGCATATATTGGTCAGACTGTATATTCAGATTTCCTGTGGAATAAATTTGATCGTTTTATGTGTTCCGCCTGTTCTCCTTATTAGTTCCTTCTGTCCCATTATTTTAATTAGGTTTTTGATAATCTTACCTAAAGATTCCTTGTCGTCTTTGTTTCTTCGGTAATAATATATTTCTGTTTCCACATTATCGTTACAGATAAAAAGTTTAAGAATATCCTTATCTGTTACGTCCAGTGAGTGTCCAAATATATACACTTTATGCTTTGGGCACTCTTCCATTGCCATATCCTGAAGGTTTTTTTGGACACCTATATTATTCAAAAGGCTTCCATCACTGTAGCTCTTATCCAATAAGACATCAAGATTTTTTTGCCGATTTATATATTTTTTATATCCATCTTTAATTTCATCAACCCAATCCAAATAATTATTATCTGGGGACTTGTATATGCGTTGATAAAATTTTTTAAATGAAAGGGATTCCAATTGTTTATTTTTCTTTTTTCCATGCAGAAATTCATCTATTCCAAGAATCAGATTACAATTTTCTACTGTATGATTAATATCTGCTTTCCCATGGATATAACTATATTGTTTTACTTTTTTTTGAGATCCATATCTACTTTCATATGTATCAGAATAATTAAATGACAACACGTAATCCGGATTAATATCTTGAATTTCAGCGACTTGATTTTTGACTGGTATATTTTCAACAAAATAGCTTATGTATATCTCCAGCGCGCGTGTAATTCTATCCAAATCTTTTTGCAGTAAGGATAAAATATCATCAATTTGATCTATACTGATCTTTGAAACTTTACATCCAATCAAATTCTTATAGATCCTATTGTGGTCTTTAATTAATAAATAATTCACTTCTTCAATTGTTTCGCACAATTCATTCATGTAAATTAAATGATCAAGTTCACATGACTCTTTCGTTAAGCAACAATTTCTTCTTTTAACTAAATCCTTAATAACATTGGATATTTCTTTTTCGAAATCTATCCAATTTTTTCCACTTATATTTTTTCTAATTCTATTGAAATACCTAATCCATATATTGTTTTTTATGCAATCATAAAATTCATCAACTTCTTTAATCTTTGTTAAATATATTTTATTACTATGAATATTATTTTCATTTACTTCGTTTTCACAGATGTCATCATTAATTTTTTCAACAAACGGAATTATTTTTTCACTGATATTATGGTCTGCAACATACTTGTCGATGTTTTGTTTTTTTCCAAAACAATATATCGACTTTATTACATTCGATAAATTAAGAAAATCATCATATGAGGTTGGCAAACCATGTGCTAAATCAAAACCATTTCCTATTATCAAAATATTCATTTAATAAATTCCTCTTTTCTTCTGTATTTGTATAGAAAAAATCAGGTAGTCCATCTGGTAACTGCCTGATTTTTTCGCATTTATTTGTTCCTTAATATCTTTTTCAGCGGATTTTCAGAAGATGCTTTCTCTATAGAATCCAGCTGATTATACAATCGATCCGGAAGATCAACTTTTGTTTCGAGATTATCTAATTTTTCATACAGATTGTCTGGAAGATGAACTTCCTTTCGATTATCCTTCTCATTCTTCATATCATCCAGGATGTCCTCCACTGCTTCCACTATATATTTCTGCCAGTGGCTTACAATCTTATTTTTTGCATAACTCCATTCGTATACTATACCAATAATAATGAACAATATTATATATAATATGCATAAATAATTATATGCATTATCTATTGTTGACTTTATACCATTTATCATAGAAATCATCAAAGAAACCGTCGAAACAAAAACTGCAAAAAAGTTGGTTAACATTGCATACGTATCATGCGCTTTTTCTTCTGTAGCTTCCGCGTGTATGCTCTTTATCAGGTTGTAGTCATGTTTTACGTTTTGCTCTAAATAATTTTTTGTATAACCAAACCGGTTTCCATCTACTTCACGATAATTTTTTTCAAGATAATCACATAACGTTAGAAAATCATTTGTTTTTTTATTACTTTTCTTATTCTTCATATTATCACCTCATCTTTTGTATAGTTCTATTTTTTATATAACACATGTTTGAAATTATAATAACATATATTTTTTATATTTTCCAGTCCTATTTTACATTTTTTATTTTTTATTTGTGTTCTAATTATATTTCATTAAAAGCAAACTCCTGTTTTAATTCCTTGATTAAATTTTTTAAGATCCCGCCGGTATATTTCGTTTGCACTTTGTACTTACTTAGCCTACCATCTGACATGATAACTTTTTCTTCCATAGTCGACAGCCAGTTATTATCATCAGGTATGTGTACCTGGCTAACCACTGAGTAATCATATTGTCTGGTTCCGTCTTTTGTTTTAACCAAAACCCATGCATGATAGTCGTTCTTTTCCTTTGTTGATTGTGCAACAACCACATATGCTTTGTATCCACAAGATCTCCAGTATTCTGCTCCAATTGCAGCATATCCGCGGCATGTCCCTATATCATTATATAATATGCTGTATGCTGTCCCATGATTAGTTTTTTCCGGTTCTTCATCTGCGTTGTAATCGAATTTTTTGCCTTTAAACGAGACTATTATATGATCGTTTATTTCATCCGCGCTGCAGCTTTTATATTTCTTTGCAAATGTACGGGTTTTTTCTCGCAGCAAATGCCTAACCTGCACAAATTCTTTTAGATTATCGCCATAAATGCCGACAAATGGGGATTTATCATTGTTTATCAGCTCCACCTCATTGATTCCCAATAATATAATTATCTCAAGTAAAACAATCCCTATGACAATTACCAATCCAGTACGTTTCTTTTGTGATTTTAACATAACTTATTTTTCCTCCTTTAAAATTAAAAATCATTATATATATGTACGAAAATCTGTATTCGTCAAACAGATTTGATAAATTTTTTTGGAAATTTTAAAAAATTTTTATTTTACACCTTTTGTGGCCATCAATTTCCGTCATCTATAATATGTAATATTATTTTTTCAACGTAAAAAGCCATGGCTGCACCATGACTTTTTACTGAACCGATCTGAATCCCCGTTGCACCGGTTTATATTAAATTTTCCCATCTTGATCAATGAAATTAGAATAAGTTGTAGGGCTAATTCCCAAAATCAATGTCGCCCGCTGCACGAAAGTTTTACTTTGCTACTCTAACCATGGCGTAAATCGTGCGATACTGTCCATGTTCATGATAACAGACTGTCCGTTTTTAAGTGCAAATGCAATAATTTCTGCTCCGATAATTTCCCGATCTGGGAACTCTCCCTTTTTTAAAGGAATAAATATATCTTTCCCAACTACCAGCATATCATAACCGCGATATTTTAAGCCTTTTAGAATGTCATGGAAAAGTTTAATCTGCAATCCCTCGTCCTTTTCCACCAAATACCTTTTTGACATTTGATAAGGTTTCTTGTAATTGAATCAAATTGATCTCTCCATGCTTTGCACATATTAACCACACTTCCTTTCTCGTTCAATGGGATTCTTGTTCCCTCAAAATCATTGATTGTTCGCACTGTATCATTCGAAAGTTCTGTAATTTAATAGACTTCCAAAGCAGGTTGTTCCATCAGATTTGTTTACCACTTGCTTTGTACCCATGCAATTTAATAGACTTCCAAAGCTTTGCTGCTTTTCTGATATATTCTAGTTTCGCTTTGTACCCATGAATTTAATAGACTTCCAAAGCCTCAACTACACCTTTATACATAGATTTCCGTGAGTGCTTTACGCGACCGCTTGGGATCACTGCCTCACGCTCCGGCTGCAAAGTCAGCCGTATAAAAAATATATTATTCTATTTTCGGCTCGTGTGGCACATTAGCAACTACCCCTGTATCACTTACATACAATCCATCTGATTTATAATCTAAACCAATTGTATTATGCCTTATATTTTTCAGAAATACCGTAGTATTCTGCCGCACGATCCATTGTTTTCTTCGAAAATGAACCATTTTCCATAAATAGAGTGGACATTGCTACATTTCGCGCATGGTTGAAATCCGCCGTGAATCCTTTTTTATAATTTGTATGGCTCTTACAGTCCGGATCAGCACATACAAATTCCGTCCGCGAAATTTTCTGTTCTGATGTCCAATTGCCACAAATACTGCACACCTGCGCATTAAAACACGGATTGACGAGTCTAACCTCGATTCCATAATGTCCGGCTTTATATGTCGTGTACATTATGATTTTGCTGGCATATGAATTCCGCAAAATAAATTTATCTGTATTATATCCAGATAGATTTTCCATATTGATGTATTTTGCATTATTCTGCAATGCAAACTCCACGATTCTCTTACTTACCATATGGCAGTATGTTTCTGTAAAATTGTTTTCAGTTTTTGCTATACGGTTCAACGCCTGCATTTTCTTCTTGCGCCCATGCCCGCCGGAAGTTTCGCGCAATGCTGACTGAAGCCGGCGTCTTCGCTCTTGGATCTGAAGTTTGTTGTCAAGCAGATCTCGCTCATCACCGATTGGCAGTCGGACGTATTGATCATTGTTTAAGGCGCATACCGCCGGTTGTACTAATCCAAGGGCAACTCCCACAACAGTATCCTTATCCAACTCGTCCTTTTCCTCTTTCGGAATCTGTAAGGATAGGTTTAATACAATCTTGTTTTTTGAAATTTGGATACTGCTTCCACAATACGCATATTCTCCGGAATAAACCTTAAGAAGTGTTGCCATGAGCTTGTCCCGATTACGTCCATGCCCTAAATCGATTTGAAAACGGGCAATATGTGGCTTTCCATTACCGCCGTAGTCAAAATAGAGTTTACAGTCCTTAACATGCTCGCACAGTTCTTCGTAGGAATCATATTCATGTGAAAACCCCATAGCTGCCTTTGTTACTGTAAACGGAGAATCTTCCTTATAGAAAGGGAAACTAGCTCTGCCCTCTAAAGCGCCCTTATTGCAGCAATCCTGAATTTTACGTGTAAGCATTTGACTAAATCCTATTCCATACGATCCAAGGATATTGCCAATTTCTGTTTCATCAAAAAGACTTCCCTTACTGGAACCTTTTTTTCGGTATGCATACTGTAAAATCTGAGAGATGCGTTTATTTCGATCCCTGAAGTCCATAGCATATGCATGTTCTGCAATGAGTATTGACTTAACATACTCGATGATATAATTCTTTCTTGCTGCTTCTTCGCTCATCGCAGTGCGCACGAGTCCGTATGTATAATTATTGATTACTTTCTGAGTGATCTCGGGGTTATCAAGAAAAGCATCTAATTCCTTGTTTAAAATTTCGAGGCGAGTTTTAGCATTCCGCTTAACTTCCTTATTTTTGCTTTTAAGTTGACTTTCGTAAAAACTGATTCGCTGTTCATAATCTTTAACTGTGAAATCATACACTCTTCTCTCCCACAGCGAAGAATCGCTTCTTTCTGGAATCAGAACACATTTTTTTGTGATCATTGTCATTTTCTCAGACATCTAATCCCTCCAATATTATCGTTTGATTAATTTTTTACTTATATAGACTAGAAGCTCCACGAATCTAATAACGCTAGGTAGATTTTGCTTTGTACCCATGTAATTTAATAGACTTCCAAAGCTCATCTTTATTGTTCAGTTTGGTGTGATAGCTTTGTACCCATGTAATTTAATAGACTTCCAAAGCAGAAATCGGCATTGGTACTGTCACCGATCTGCTTTGTACCCATGTAATTTAATAGACTTCCAAAGCAGTGAATTCCTTGATGATGTAGAAGAAGTAGCTTTGTACCCATGTAATTTAATAGACTTCCAAAGCCTCAACTACACCTTTATACATAGGTTTCCGTGAGTGCTTTACGCGACCGCTTGGGATCACTGCCTCACGCTCCGGCTGCAAAGTCAGCCGTATATTAACCGCCGCATTCGGCGTCACCGCATTGCATCTGCTTCACTCTTCAAATATCGGATTTCTCCGATTTCATCCTTCTCAAATGGAATACTGTGGTGATCTGTGACAACTACCGTCATACCAAGATCCTTGGCATACGCGATTTCTTCAATCGCTGCAATACCATTATCGCAGGTAATGATCGTGTCGATCCCATCTGTATGTGCCTCTTCAATGATATTCCTATTTAATCCATATCCATTCTTAATACGATCCGAGACACGGATTGACACATCAGCGCCACACCTCTTCAATGCAGAATACAGTATATGACCAGATGCAACTCCATCTACATCATAGTCATTAACTACGCGGATTTTCTTTTTATATTCATCATCATATATTAAATTTAATATTGGATTGTCCCTTTCAAAAAACTTCTTTCATTTTTGGTTTCCTCTCTTTCTTAAATCTTTCGCACTTATTCTTATTCATAAATATATTTAATGTTATATAAATCTATCATGTGTCTTTTCTCGTCAGTTCCTCTAAAATAATTAAAATCAATAGTATTAAGCGGCGCCGTAGCTGCGAATAATTCCATCCTATTCTCGGTGATTTGCCGCTTCTCGTCGCCATCACCGTATTCTTCGGCATACATTTCGCACCAGGTCACTTTTATATTTTCCGGCAAAGATATTCTGCCTTTAAAAATTCTCGGAATAATTACTTTTCGTATCCATTCCGGCTTCACTTCTTTTGTCACATATTCCACATAATCGCGATTATGTGCGTCATTGTCAGACATTCTGTTTTCAGACGCCGCGCAATCGATTTCTAACAATGCGATTCCGTAACTTGGGAACACATTTTCCTCCGCTATTGGTTTAAATAGATATACCACAGATGTATCATTGTCCGAACGTTTACCATCACCCCAATTATTATTCCCGCACTCGTCCATAGACAAGATACCATTTTTAACGATAGATTCTAAATCACAAATATCTACATTTTTGTATAATACCATAAAGACTCCTTCTTTGTTCACATTAAATGAGACCGGGAAATACCCGGTCTCATTTAGCTACATCATTCTCAAACAATATCTACCATTCAATGATATTTAAGTATAACGATACCATGTATTTCGTTTTGCGTCAATCAAAAGTCTCTTTCTTGACTTTTGAGTTATTATATGCTATTCTTAACCACGTAAGTTTTGGAAGATTAGGTTTAGTACCTTCAAATTTACGTGACTGTTGCCGGTGGATTATCCACCGGCATTTTTAATATTTGTATTTGCCGGTTTTATCAAAATCTGATTCCCCGATTTCAACGATGCCGTTTTCGGTTTCTCTCATAAATTTTTGATAATATGCTTCCCCGTTTCGGGAGCATATTAATTCGTATAACTCCTTATCGGACAACTCTTTTCCATCTAAGAAATTATCAACTTTTTCATAATCAAGTTCGCCACTCTCGTCTTTAAAACCGGCATCATCAAATGATTTCCCGTATTTTTCCAAGAGTGCCGTATCATAAAGGGGGAAATCTGGATCGCTAATTATTCCTCTTCCGTCCAGCGCATCGAAAAGCTCCTTGAAACTTTCCGCTTCCTGCTCATATTCCACGAGTCCATTCACACTCGTTGCCTTCCATCTAATCATATTCCGTTCTCCTTCCTTTATTTGCAAGTTACGTCAACCCAGCAGTGGTACTGACCACACGGCAATCTATCTTGCCAATCCGAAAAATTTCGGTTGTGCGGGCAGTCAGAACAACAGTGACTGTTCTCCGGATTGCAATCAAAATCTTTGACAGCTTCGTTCTTGGCAACGTCCGACTGGTTCAGCCGTTCTTCCGTTACCCAGCCAAGCCCCGCGTAAAAATACAGGGTTATTCCGTTTTCCTGCTTGCTTTTCAAATCCTCTAATTTCAACATCCGTACTCCTTTCGGTGCTTGTTTTCTTGATCTGATATTATAATACTCTAATTTTAGAATATTGTCAAGCACATTTTTAATAATATTTTATTATTTCCTCGTCTGTCGGAATCACTTCCACCAGATCGCCCGGTTGACACTTGCACATTATACAGATCTTATTTAACGTCTCTAATGTGATGCTTTTTCCGGCTTTAATGTTTTGCGCTGTTTGAGCAGGCAACAATTTTTCGCGCTGTATGCGCGTCTGGTTATATCCATGCTCTTTTAATAAGGTAAATATATCTGTTTTGTATCTTATCACTTCCGTCACTCCTTTTTATATGATTTATTAAATAATAATACTTTATATATAGTAAAAAGTCAATTAAAAAATATTCTAATTTTTGAGTAATGTTCTATTGATATTATTCTATTTTTTGAATATATTACAACTATCAAAGCACAGGAAGGAGAACAGAATGAAAAAATTTGAATTTATAATAAATTCCTGTCTGTCGTGATAGCTAGATCACCAGTCCCATTTTTCATTTTTTGAAACAGATTTTAATTTCATTTTAATTTCGTGGAAATACTTCTGGATCTCTTTATCCCCCAAATCAAGCGTGTCCGAACATCCTCCAAAAAATGGATGTTTTCCTATCTCAAGGTTTTCAAGGAACTCAATCAGTGGGTCAACAGGTTCTGTGTTGGCCGGACGGACGGATGGCACATTTTTATTATCTCCTGGAACCGGAATCACAGGCGGTTCTTCCTTTTTTATTCTGCCAGAGTCCACCCGGTCAGTAAATAACCGGAAAGCATTGTCCGGAAATTTTCCATGTGCTTCCATGAGATCTCCCGAATAGATCACGTAGTTGATATGTGCCCGTGCAAACATCTTTTCGACCCTGCTCATAGACTGAGGAGGGAACCCGCAACGGACCTTTCCATTCCCTATGTTTTTCAACTTGTATCCCGTAAGAGTTGACAGGATGCGTGCACTTGTCCCGCGTGCAACATAAAACATTCCTTCTATCATTATAATCACATGTTCCGGATATTGCTTCATAAGCATTTGTTTTTTCGTTTCCATCTTATCTTTTTTCCTCTTTTTCTTTTTTTCTTCTTTCTTAAGCATCATATCAGCATTCCCCGAAAACAGGAAACCGTAGTATTTATCGAGCCTCCACAAAGCTTTTGCACAGCTATATTTTTCATTCTGTCTCCGGAAAGATATGTACTGTTCCCTGATTTCTTCCGCTGTCATGCGTTTTTCCATCAAATATCTTTTATGCAGGCGCAGACGTTTTCTTTCCCTTTTTATCGTGGCAGCAGTTGGCGTCATTATTATTTTTCCTGAGTCTCGAACTATAACTTTCCTTTTCAGGAATATAAATGGATGATTGAGCGGTACCGCTTTCGTCTTCTTTTTATTAAGTGCAAGACCATACCTCCGGTATAGCAGGTCCACCACTTTAATGGCAAGAACCGCTGATGCCTTATCTTTTACAATTACGGAACTATCATCCATGAACCGGCCGTTCCCATATCCCAGGGAGAAAATTTCTGCCAGGAAATGGTCCACTGGATTAGCAGCCATTACCCCGGATATCTGGGATGTCTGGCTCCCAAGCCCGAGTCCCCTTCCCTTCTGGCATTCCGGATGAATGGAATCAAATGCTCCCATAAATTCCTGATACAGCCGGATAATATCCGGATCATAGAACAAATTTGCGATATCTGCGATAATGTTTTCATGCGGAATGCTATTAAAATAGCTTTTTGCATCAAACAGCACAATATACCCATTGTTTCCGTGTTTCCTGTAATATCTCCTCAGCTGCTTTATAAGGACCTCCTCGGACCTTTTTAACCCGGCTCCCCGTATGGAGGCACAGTTTGAGTATAAAATTGAGCGGGTGCACACCGGCGCAAGGGCATTGTCACAGAGACTCCGCTGCACATATCTTTCGGATATATGCACACTTGCAATATCCCTTAATTTCCCGCGCTCCATGAGATTAAAACAGTAAAATCCCTTCTGTATGCTTTTACGCAAAGAAAGCGACTCGTATGAGCCGCTTATTTCAAACAGAAGGTTATAATGGCATTTCTGTGTACTTGCCTTCCATGCCACACCTTTTTCGCATGCATGGAAAGCATCAAACAGGGCATCCGGATGGATCACCCTTCCTATGTCATCATACTCACCTACCTGTTTTTCTCTTTTTTTCTGTCTTTTTCTTACGCGCCTGGCGTATCTTTTCTTTTTACGTTTCTCATTTCCAGTCATTGGTACCAAACTGCCAATCCTCTGCTATTTTTGATATGCCACGCACAGCAGGTATACCCAGGACTTTACCATGGCTGCACAGGGTTTGGGACATGATACGCACGGATTGTCCTTGGACCGTGTGCATGCACGAAAGCGTCCGTCCCTCCCGTCGTGGCATTTGGTTTCATTCCATGGGATTCCCCATGGAAACGGAAAAGGTGCCCTTCTGCATTACATGTTCCCTTCTGGTTTACATGATCCAGAATCGCGGCAAAAACGCCTTTGCCGTTGTTCGCGTTGTTAGTGTTGGAGCTGCCCGTGTTGACATTGCAGAAATTGTTGCTGTTGTTGTAGTTCGGGCTGCGGAGCCACCACCACAATGGAATACGCAGACGTCTGTTTTTAAACGCACCTTTCCCTGCCGGTTACAAAGAAACAGGCGTATGCCTGTTTCACCGCCTGTTCAGGCAGTCCATAACCGGGACGGCGCCCGGATATGGTTCTGGTATGGGTTATCCACTGTTTGCTTTTCCATCCATTTCCCTCCCTGTCTTTTTGTTTCCTTTCGTGGCCTGGCTGTCTGTTACTGCCCCATCCACTGTATTTTCTTCCTGTCCTGATTCTTCCTGTTTTGCGGCTTCTGCTGCTTTCTTTTCCGCAGCACGTTTTCTTTGTTCCACATGTCCCATACAGATCTGCAATACCGCATTTTCCCCTTTTCTCCAATCCTTGATTGCAGAAATCTCTTTTTTCACCTCGTCAATGACCGGCATCACTTTTTCCAGTGTAACCGGAAGATCTTCTGCAACTTCAAGAAGGGAATCATGCAGGTTAAAGCAGTGTGCCACTGCCATATCCTGCAGTTTTCTTCTCTCATAGTATTCTGTTGGATAATAGGCGTAGATACTGTTTGCCCTCCGGACATCCTCTGCTATATGTTTTGCATTCTCCCAGAGTTCATCCCGGTATTTTTCCAGTTTCCATTCCGGGATTTCCCTGACCATGAGTTCCCCGTTTTCGCTTGTGCTCCCATTCACGGGCATGAAAATATAATAATCTTCGATCCGGCTGTGCTTTTCTGCCTGTTTTGGCATTCTGACATAGAATTCTGTACTTCCATCTTCTAGTCTCCGGTATTTTCCAACCGCCGCATTCCGGATATCTCTTTTGCACACTTTTATTCCAAAATCCCGGTCCAGAAAATCATTTACCATGTTCCGGATTCTTCTTGCCCTATCATATACTCCAAATTTTGATTCTGTTCTGTGCAATTTATCGACTGACATTTATATTTCCTTTGCATTTCATTTTGGTTTATTTTAAATTCTTTACGTTTTGGCTGCCAGTCTCCACCCCGCTGCATACAGCAGCGGGATTTTGTGATTGGCTGATCTGAGGATCAGTAAATGCAGAACGCGGCAAAAACGCCTTTGCCGCCGCCCGCGTTGCTAGCGTCGGAGCTGCCCGTGCTGACAATGCAGAAACTGCCGCTGCCGTAGTAGCTCGGGCTGCGGAGCCACCACCAACCGTTTGGCGCACCTGTAATCGCACGACTAGCTGTTGTTGTTGCGATATTCGCAAAATACTGATACTGGAACGTCGCTGATGCTTCAGATGTCGTACAGTACGATCCATTTCCGTTTCCTGTACCACCAAATAGTTCTTTTCCGGATAAAAGGAATACGGAATCTCCGGTAGTCTGGTTTCCACCACCATATGTACCGGTTATCTTCTGAACCGGTCCGATAACTTTTCTCGTGGCTTCTGGCAATCTGTTATAATAGTCTTCCATCGTAGACGATCTCATCTGTGACGATGCCCATCCGCCCGAATTTGTGTTAATACTATTCATCTGTGCCGTAGTAGTTCCGTAAGGTGTAGCGGCCGCATTTGTTGCTACAGGCTGATTGTTTCCTTTACCCGCTGCAGCACCTAAAGGCATTACAGTGAGTACGTTGCCATAACTATTTGATGGAAGAAGATTTCCGTTTCCGTCCGAAGGCTTATCCTGGTCAATACCGATGATCGTGTATGTGTAACCTGTACCACCATTAAAGGTATCCCCGACTTTTGCGAGCTGGTTAATAACACCTGCTTTACATGCTGCCTGCACATCTGCCATAGTCATTTGCTGCAGATCGCCAAACAGCTGCTGTCTCTTAGCCGCGCCGTTTAATGTTACCCCTGCAGATAAATTCAGTTGATTTCCACTTGATAATATATATGGATAGTCAATGGTATAATTACCATTTGCGTATGCAGTCATAGACGCTTCGTAGTGTCCATTTGTCGCCTTGAATGTTGCTGTCTGGACTGGTGTGCCGTTAGCATCTTTTAATGTTACAGTTTTTCCGTTATATGCGCTGTTGCTGCTGTCAACCCACACAGTCAAATCACTGATATATGGCAGAAGCTGATGTTCCTGTCCGGTTGCACCAAGGTTTATGGATTCTGCCACCGAACCATATCTTAATGTACAGTTGCCATTGAAATTGCTGTAGATGTTTGTTACATATTTATTCAGTTTTTTATCCAGATGGAGTTTTCCGGTTGCAACCTGGTTTCCGGATGCAGAAGTTAAAGTAAGTTCGCATCCTTCATATCTGGTATCCGCACTTTGGATGTAACAGTACAGGGAATACGCACTGTTTTGTCCATGGATTTCTTCTACGGATGTCTGCAGCGCAACCATTTGCTTTTCAATGTAGTTTATTTTTGCATGCGCGCTTGAATTTTCGAAATTTCCCGTTACAGTATCTGTCTTTGCACCGATCAGCTTCTGAAGGACAGACGAAAGGTTATCATTAACTGTTGCGCTTACCGGGACCTGTCCCCAAATCAAAGCGAATACGACCATCATGGCAACAATTTTTACCTTGGACTTAAACCACGTTGGCATCTGTTTCTTCTTTTCCCGTGGCAAATCTGCCGATTTCGAATTTTTCTTGTCAAAAATCATAAGTTTCTCCTTTTCTCAGCTTGTTTGAGTGATAAAGAATTTATAATTGAAATTTGACAAGGCTAAATAAAAACGAAAATTTTAGTAAATGCAAAAAGCTGGGAAAAATGATCCGCTTCTGAACCAGCCACCCATGTCTATCGTTGTGCCATCATAAACATACATATGCTGTCCTCTGCTTGGATGGATACTGCGAAGAAGCCAACAGTTATGATAAAGATTCCTGCTTTCTGCTGTTATGGCAAGGTCAGAAAAATACTGGTATTGAAATGTTGCATTATATTCTGTAGAAGAACAGCAGCTGCTTCCCTGTGAACCAAATACCTCTCTGCTTGAAAGAAGAAAACACCTATTTCCAGTAGTTGAGAGCACTGTTAAACTAAAATGTTCATCATATGCTCCTGTACATTTCTGCACATATCCGATAACATTTTGAGTAGCTTTTGGTAGCTTTTCGAAATACGGAGTCAAAGTCGATGTTAAATCATCCTGTTCTACATCCGTTGTTCCCCATGGTGTTGCAGACATATTAAATGCAACCGACGATCCATTTGCAGCTCCTGTCGGTGCACCCAGAGGCATAACGGTAAGAACATCCTTATATTTACTGCTGTTTAACAGATTTCCACTTGCATCGCTCGGCTTATCCTGGTTGATACCGATGACTGTGTATGTATAGGTACCATCACTTATCGTATCACCTATATGAGCAAACTGATGAATTTCACCATCTTTGCATGCCTGCTGAATTTCTGCCATGCTCATCTGGAATAAGTCCCCAAACAGCTGCTGTTTTATGGTACCGGTAACATTGACAGAACATGTAAGACTTACTTTTGTCCCACCAGACATCAAAAACGGATATCTTACGGAGTAACTTCCTTTTATGAGTGATGGAAAACCCACTTCATAATGTCCGTTTCTTGCAACAAATCGTCCCGCCTGGCTTTGTCCCTTTGCATTGGTTACCGTAACTGTCTGTCCGGCATATGAGCCACTGTTGCTGTCCACCCAGAGGGTAAGACTGCCTACATACGGCTGGATCATCCTGGACACCGAACTTCTTACAGAGTCCACATCCGTTTTCATCCGGTTCAGCTTGGCATTGGTCGTTGCTGTTCCAAAGTCCCCGGAAACCACATCGTTAAGTTTTCCAAGAATGCTTATGTCACTGCCTGCCAGGTTATCTGCCACATTTGCTGTTGCCTGGTATGTTCCGACAAACGCTGCAATCGCAAGCATTACAGCTATGGCTGTCACATATATTTTTCTGCTTTTTCTATTTTGTTTTTTCTTTTCTGTATGATCTGCTTTTCTCATATGCTAACCTCACTTTGAATCAAGAACCGTCTGTAATGTCTGCAAATCTCCCTTTAATGCCGTTATCTGGCTTTCGAGGTAATTGATTTTTGCATTTGTTACAGCATCTTCATAAGAACCTGTTACCTGCGCATTCTTTGCTCCAAGCAATGACTGGATGGAACTTGAAATGTTATCCGTAACCTGTGCCGTCACAGGAATTGTATTCCAGACGGTGTTCCAGACAAAAGCGAAAATGATGCATACGAGCAGCAATTTAGCCTTATCAAATAATTTTTTTCTTATTAAATTGTCAGCCCTGCCGGACTTATGTCTTTCGGTTAGGTTTTTACCCCCCCCGAAAGCATATTTAATATAATTTTTGGACATTATATCGTGTCTCCTTTCAGTAAGGCTTACACGATCATACATAAAGAGATATGATTTAATAGATGCAGAACGCGGCAAAAACGCCTATGTCGAGGTCCGAGAGGTAAGTGTTGGAGCTGCCATGGTCAACAATGCAGAACTTGTGGTCGTAGTTGAAGTCCGGGCTGCGGAGCCACCACCACTGGTTGGCTGAACTGTTAATGTTCCGGCTTTCAAGTGTTGTTGCAATGGAAGAAAAATACTGATACTGGAACGTTGCATTTGCTTCGTTTGTTGTACAGTATGATCCATTGCTGGCACCACTTCCACCAAATACTTCTTTGCTGGAAAGCAGGAAACATTTATCTCCTGTTATATAATTGCTTCCGCCACTGAACCAATTATTATAGGTTCCAGTAACTTTCTGAACATAGCCAATGGCATTCTGTGTAGCTTGTGGAAGCTTTGCAAGGTACTGCGGCATCGTGGTGCTTCTCATTTGCGATGACGCCCAGCTTCCACTGTTTGAATTATTGCTGTTCATCGGTGCATAATTTACACCAAACGGCGTAGCGCCGGCATTCATTGTTACCGGCTGACCGTTTGTTGCTCCTTTTGGCGCCCCTAATGGCATAACGGTAAGTACATCTCCGTAACTACTTTCCGGTAACAGATTTCCTTCCGCGTCAGATGGTTTATCCTGGTTAATTCCGATGATGGTATATGTATAGGTGCCATCACTAATAGTGTCACCCACATGTGCCATCTTGCTTATCATTCCCGCCTTGCACATTGCCTGAATGTCACTCATGGACATCTGAAAAATATTTCCTAACAATTGCTTTCGGTTATTACCGGCACCGATTGTTGCAGGTATAGAAAAACTGGAGGCATTTCCGGCTATAATATACGGATAGGTTATCTTATAAGATCCTTTTAGTATGTTACTAAAATCCGCTTCATAATGACCGTTTCTTGCCACATAGCCAGCCGTCTTCACTTTTCCTTTGCTGTCAGTAATAGACACCTGCATTCCGTTATATGCCGTGTTTGAATCATTTACCCATACCGTTAAACTACTCATATATGGGGAAATCAGCTGATTAAGAGATGTATTTACTGCATCCACATCCGTTTTCATCTGATTAAGTTTTCCATTCGTTGAGCTTTTCTCAAATGTACCACTCAGCTTATCATCCACATGACCCAGAATAGCAGCTACACAGTTTTGAATGTTATCAGTGACACTGGCATCTGCCGGTACCTGATTAAAGAGAACTATTGCAACGAGAAATGCTGCTATAATTCCAATATTCCGTTTATGTTTCTTCAAACCAGTCTTTTTCATATACACACCGCCTTACTTTGACTCAATAATCTGTTTAAGGACATCTACTTTATCCTGCAATTCCACTATCCTCTTTTCCAGATAGTTTATCTTTGCATTGGCCGGAGCCGAACTGTAGGAAGATGCATCCGTAACTGTTTCTCTTGATCCAAGCAGTTGTTTGATCGGACCGGAAAGATTATCTGTCACATTGGCCGCAATAGGCGTTGTGCCTATCAATACCCCAAAAGCGGTGTATAGAATGAATTGTTTTATTTTTGTATGATCGTGCAATATTATGTTTTTAGGTTTCTTTGATTGAGACTTTATCTCGGAGGGGATTTTACCCCCCCCCCGAAATATTCGTTGTATTTTTTAGACATGCTATCGTGTCTCCCTTCATTTAAGGCATACACGATCATACAAATGGAATAAAGATATCAGTAAATGCAGAACGCGGCAAAGACGCCATGCTTGAAGTACGCGTTGTCCTTGTTGGAGCTGCCCGTGCCGACAGCACAGAAATCGTTGCTGTAGCTGCAGCGCGGGCTGCGGAGCCACCACCACTGGCCGCCTGAACTGTTAATATCTCGGCTTGCAGGTGTTGTTGCAATGTTTGCAAAATACTGGTACTGGAACGTAGCATTTGCTTCGTTTGTCGTACAGTATGATCCATTGCCAGCACCACTTTCACCGAAGATTTCCTTGCCGGAAAGCAGGAAACATTTATCTCCTGTTATCGAGTTATTTCCACCACTGGAATCTCCGTTATAAGTTCCAGTTACCTTCTGAACGTGTCCAATGGCATTCTGTGTAGCCTGCGGTAACTTGACAAGGTACTGCGGCATCGTGGTACTTCTCATCTTCGATGATGCCCAGCTTCCATAGTTATTGGCATCGTCATTCATCGATGCATAACTTACACCCCAAGGCGTCGCACTGGCATTCATTGTTACCGGCTGACCGTTTGTTGCCCCTTTTGGTGCTCCAAGTGGCATAACGGTAAGTACATCACCGTACTGGCTCTTATTTAATACATTGCCGCTTGCATCACTTGGCTTATCCTGGTTGATACCGATGATTGTATATGTATAAGTTCCATCGGAGAATGTATCACCCACTTTTGCAATACTTGTAATGGCACCGGCTTTACAACATGCCTGGATATCTGCTATCGTCATCTGCTGCAGATCGCCAAACAGCTGCTGTCTCTTCGCTGATCCGTTTAAAGTAACACCGGTGGTAAGATTTAAGATCTTGCTGCTTGCCACATATGGGTACGCAATGGTGTAATTACCATTTGCATACGCGGTCATTGTTGCTTCATAGTGGCCATTTACCAGTTTCAGCTCTGCACTCTGTACAGTACCGCCACCGCTGTCTTTTAAGACTACACTTCTGCCGGCATAGGCACTGTTGTTGCTGTCGATCCATACCGTAAGGTCACTTATGTACGGTTTTAACTGGTGCTCCTGACCGGTCGCACCAAGGTTGATGCTCTCTTTTACCGATCCATACTGCAGTGTACAGTTCCCGTTAAAGTTACTGTAAATGTTCGCAACATACTTATTCAGCTTCTTATCCAGGTGCAGGTTTCCGGTTGCTACCTGATTCCCAGATCCGGATGTAAGCGTAAGCTCGCATCCCTCGTACCGGGTATCCGCACTCTGGATAAAGCAGTAAAGCGAATAGGCACTGTTCTGCCCCTTGATCTGTTCCACAGAGGACTGCAGGGCAACCATCTGTTTCTCCATGTAATTGATTTTGGCATTTGTGCTTGCACCTTCAAATGAATCCGCAACAGTATCTTCTCTTATGCCAAGGATTCTCTGGATCACAGACGGCATGTTGTCAGTGACACTTCCAGCTACCGGAACCTGTCCCCAGATCAGAGCGAATACGACAAGTAATGTAACTGTCCTTATCCATCCGTTATGATCGTGTATTAAGTTTTTAGGTTTGTGTTTGGGATTACCGTGTTCTGTCCCTTGCTTTGGAGGATCTGATTTTTCCCCCCCCCCCGAAAATTTTCGAAACTTTTGTAAATAAATGTTTCATTTCCGGCTCCTTTCTTTTTAATGCGTATGTTATGGAATTTATAAAACAAATTCCGGGCTTCTCAGTTGTTGAATTGTAATTTTCAAATTAACATCTATTAACTTGTTAACATTTGTTAATAACTTAAAAAATGTCTGTTTCCATATCTTACAGTTTTTGTGATCCTGCTTTCCCAATACTGTGCTTAGTTAGCAGGACCACGGTGTTTATATGGTTTGTATGGATTGGTGTAAAAAATATTTTTACAATAGTTACTTTCCGATCTTCCCGGACTGACCTCCACAGTAAAGCCAGATGTCTTTTTTAAAAATGCGCCTGCTTTAATTTTTTTCTCCTATGGTAAAAAGACTGATCCAGGATTCCACTGCTTCTTTTTTCTCGCGGTGAATTGTGTAAGATTACACACCTGTAATCATACACTGGAAGTCCTGTACTCCCTTTCTTCCGATAATACTCTGATGTTCAAATGTCCTTATTTCCTCACGGAACCCCATATAACTGCAGACTTCATTTTCAGGAGAAATTTATGTTAAAATCCGGCAGAACCTGATTTTCATGTTGTCGCTCTGCTGGATTATAACCGTATGTTGGATATACAGCATCTTATGCCCGGTGTTCCCTGATGCATCCCGCGCGTACAAGAAAATATGGGTCACATGGTGCTCCACCACGTCTCCGTGAATAAAAATATGGGTCACACGGTGTTTCAATAAATGGAACGCATTTACCGTAACGTACAAAATCCATATGCGTATTTGTTACACACGCTTTGCAGATTTCATTGTAGTCAGCCTTGGATACATCTTTTACCAGATATCTTTCCTCGCTTCCCATTTCACAAATAAGGATACCATGAACTGCATCCTCCCCTTTGTTTTCTGTGTATTCCAGTCGGGATGCCTCGATAATTGACAGGTTTCCACCGTCCATTTGGACTAAAACTCTCATAATTTTTCTGTTCCTTTCTACTACACTGCCTGTTGCTTACTGTTCTGACTCAACATGGATGGAATCAATTGTAATATTCCCGGCCAGTGCAGCTGCCTTGTAATCCGCATCTACATAGATGTACAGATATCCACTGCCCTGTTCATAGCTGCAGACTATATCCGGGGTCGATGCACCATACTGTATGGTGATGTTGCTTGTCGGCTTGATATTGGTCAGCCCCACAAGGTTTCCATCAATTTTCCACCGGATGCCGCCGGCATGTGTTCCACCGGTTACATTCTCGTACCGCACCGTTTTATCTGCATTTGATCCCGTACTGTTCATAAGCAAAATATTGTCTGCCCACTGGTCTGTATCATCAACCTTCTTGGATACCTCTGTAATTTTCTGCCACAGTGTAGCAATCTTTGCAAAAATTGTATCGCCTTTTACATCAGCCGCGTCTGAGGAATCCCCCATTGTCTTTTTAATGGCATTATCCGCATTCTGACGGGCAGTGGTTTCATTTTTTATGGATTTTGTTACATCGGAAAGATTTGTGGTAAGTCCTGCCACCCCGTTCTTAAGCGTTGTGATGTCTGTTCCATCCTGTTTCAGCTGATCATCCAGTGTTTTGATCGTGGCTTTTACATTTGCAATTTTCTGCTGCGTGTCAGCGTCAAGACTGCTGATATCTCCGGATAACGTCTGGTTCAGCTGGTCAAGGGCAGCCTGCAGATCTGTTTTTGCCTGAGCGAGAGCCTGTTTATTCTCCGCACTGGCATCATCCGTATATTTCTTCTGTGCCGCCTCAACCTCGGACATCTTATCATTTACATTCTTGATCTGGTCATTGATACTGTCACCAAGTTCTTTCTTTGTCTGGTCAATCTGGTCTTTTCTGTCCTGTATCTCCTTATCAATGGCTTTCTGCAGTGCATCAGTAAGGGAAGTTGTGCTTCCGGACAACTGGGTGATCTTCTCGTCGAGTGAACTGTCACCGGCATTAAGTGCATCCAGTGCATCTGCGATCTGCTGGTTGATGTCTGCAACTTTCTTCTGCGTTGCATTATCCAGCCCATCCACAGTGTCAGACAGGGAATCAAGGTTGCCTTTATATGCATTGAGGGAATCCTGCAGGGCCTGTTTTGCATCCTCAAGTGCAGTCCGGTTTGCCTCTGACTGATCATCGGCATATGCCTGGCTTGCTTTCTTGTAGGCATCCAGCTTCTCCTGTACATCCGACATGTTATCAGCGATTGATCCCTTGATATCCGTGATGGCAGATTCCCTCTTCTGGCTCTCTGCATTCAGTGCTTCCTGAAGTGTCGTGATGTTGTCACCATTTGCATCAATCGTCTGTGATAGGGATGCACACTCATCGGAAAGGCTTTTAAAATTCTCCCCGATAATGTTCTCAATCTGTGTCACAGCATAGCTGAGCTGGTTGATTGCTTTCGTATACTCCTTCTCATTTCCGGAAAGGACACCGACGAACTGTGCTATCGTCATATCAGAAGTATCAACAACTTCCGCTCTGTCAATGGAACCTTTCTTTGCGGTGATCCGGCGCAGGAAAGCATTTTTTACGTTGATCTTCCCACCAAGGTCGTCCGCATTCTGATTGATCTGTTTGATCTGTTCATTGATATTTGTCACTGACTGCTGTACAGTTGCCATCTTGTTATCAAGGTTTGAGCTTGATTCCTTCTGCGAATCCTTGATCTGGCTGCTTAAAGAAGTAATCTGTGACTGCATACTGTTAATATTGGAATTCACAGAATTCACAGAATCCTTAACACCCTTGATATCACTTGCCACTGATTCTGCCGCTTTCTTGGCAGAACTGCTTTCTATCTCACTAATCTCAGCAGATGTAAAATAGTCGGTTCCCTTTACCGGTGTTTTTACATTTTTCTCGATCTGCTTAATAATGTCATTCTGGATTTTTGTAAGTTCCTTCTCTTTCACCACGGTATCCGTATTCTTTAGTACATCTTTTACCGTTTTTGTGACGTTGAGCTGCTTTGTGATCTGCTCAATCGTCTGCGGGGAAAGTGTTACATCATTTCCTTTGATGTATTTTGTTATGGTATTCTGCAGGCTGTTCTGGATATTCTTCTCAACCGTGCTCTGGATGGCAGCCACATCATCATCGGATATTTTGGAAACATCTGTATTCCCAACTGCACCCTTCACAGCCGATTTGATCATTCTCCTGACCTCAGAACGCTGTCCTTCGGAAAGTGAGTCCATACTGTAAGATCCTTCTGCTGCAACAGCCTTTTCCACAGTCTGCTTCACATTTTTGGTAACCTGCTTGACAAGTTCCTTTTTCGTTGCCTCCGGCAAACTGTCCTTGATATTTTCGCTGACCGCACGCTCTACAATTGCAGTAGAAACGTAATCACCTATTTTTTCAGATAATACCTTTTCTGCAATCTGTCCGGTCACATCATCATCCATCTGATCGGTAACCTGATCGGATACCTTATCAATGAATGCTTCTGCCAAAACAGCTTTCTGTCCCGTATTCTGCCCGATGATAAAAGTGCCAAGAATAACGAGGGCAAGGCTTAAAGCTATACATATCAGCTTAAGCCCATGTTTTTTTCGTTTCATGAACATTTTCTTTTTCCTCCTTTTTGTTCGTCAAGCACGCATTTCGTTGATTATATCATTTATATACACTTTCTTTATCTTTATATCACAAATACATGTTTTCGTCAATTTGTTTCGACACTGACTACGGTTCTCATCCACTAAAAAAGCAGGCAATTTTCTGCCTGCTTTTTCCATCTTTCTATATTTGATTTCTGATTATATCTTTCCTTTTGTAGTTTCTGTCTCTATATTAAGAACACAAACAAACACCGGCTATACCAAAACATACCAAAATTACAAACAAAACAAGATAAGATTTTGGAGAATAACTTTCCCCGGCTATATCACCAGATTCTACTTTGTTCCATTCATTGTGGCAACGAAAACAACAAATAGTAGCAGCTACTGCAACTACAACAACGATACTTACGATTTTATACAGCATGTCGATACTTATATACATAATACATAAACGTCCTTTCCTTAAAATAATTACCTAATGCAACTTTCAGCAATCTGATTTAATACTGTAGTTAATGATCCCAAACCAATTGCCACACTATAAATTTTTCATTTTTTCATCTGAAAAATATTTATCATATGATATACTTACTTCATTATTTCTCTTGCCACAAAGCCGAAAGATAATTTTTGACTCTTCATCTAAATATTTACAATATTCTGTAAGCTGTTCATAATATAAAGGAATGCATTCTGCAATTATGTATTGCAGCAGCTTATCATGCTCATTTGGAAAATTACTTTCCCATCCACATGCCAATGGACAATCCTGTGCATTAACCGGTTCATTGTCCATGATCTTTTTATACAACCTTGGATCATTATCTCTGACTTTTGCAAGTGTTTCATCCGATATAATCCCATATGTTTCATATTTCCTGGTTCTTGTATTGTAAAACATGAATCCGACTACTTTCATTTCACCATCCATCATAGGATTTTCAACGATAACTGTATTATCCAGCAATACGGGGATATAAAGCGTACATGATTCCATTCTATCGTCCACAGCATCCAATTGTTTTATTGTTTGATGATATCCAATTGTATATTTTCTTTTAATTCTTTCAAATATCTTCATCATTCCTCTTCCCTTTCTGTCAGTAATTCTATTATAACACAAGATTGCAGGAGGTTGGTATTGTTAATTTTTCTTAACTTCGTATATCTCCCCCTTCTCTATATCATAAGCAATCTTCTTTTTATAGCTTTTCCCGCTCTTTGTCTTCGCGGTTTTCTCAATAGTCTGCTTTTTTAATAACTTCTTTACATCAGATGCAGTTATCTTTACCCAGCAGGCATTTTTCCACAGTCCGTTCAGCTGACAACCATTTTTATAATTCGAGCAGAAGAAACCTTTCGGTCCTTCGATAACCTCTCCTCCACATTTTGGACATGTGATTTTATCTTTTCCGGCATCAAAGTCAAAGGAAAGTTCCATTTTGTTTTCTGACTTATTTACCTTCATCCTAAGAGCTGCATCAAATTTCTTTCCACTCTTAGATACCCAGCCCTTGATCCGGCTGGTTACACCTTTGCGTAAAAGATCATTCATTTCCTTGTCACCAATCAAAATTCCAAGCATTGGGCCAATATGAAAGGCACATCCTTCATCCTTCCGGATATAGTTTTCGCATTTATATCCATACTTCTTATGATAGGTAACCTTTCCACCACATAACGGACACTTGAATTTTGTATCTTTTACAAGGGACTCACCTTTATAATTTTCTCCGCCATTTTTTTCTTTGATTGCAGATACTTTATCCCGGACAAACTCATTGATCTGTTCCTGGTACTCGTCCCTGCTCCTTTCCCCATTTTCAATTTCTGAAAGCCCCTGTTCCCATTCTGCAGTCATCTTTGGAGAAAGCAGCTCCGGGAGCACATCCTTCATAATATCATAAATTACATATCCATCATCTGTCGGCCTTAAAACCTGTGTCTTTTTCTCGACCTGTATATAGCCAATCGCAATCAACTTCTTATAAATATCGCCTCGCGTTGCTGATGTACCAATACCAGATCCCTTGATCTGTGCCCGCAACTCCTCATCTTCGATCAGATTTCCTGCATTTTCCATCGCAAGGATAATGGAACCAGAAGTATAACGGGATGGCGGCGATGTTGTACCTTTGTCCGTTACATATTTTGAATCATAAACATCACCTGCTTTGAGATTCTCATAAACGGATAAATCTTTTTCATTCTTGTCTTTCTTTAAAATTCCTGCCACTTTCATATAACCAGGATCTGCAAGCACTTTATCTGAAGTAAAGAAATGTTCTGTACCCGCAAGCATTTCAAGTTCATATTTTTCATATACCGCTGCCGGATAAAAAATACTTAAAAATCTGCGTGTGATCACTTCGTACACCGCTTTTTCGTCGTACTTAATCTCTGAAAGTGCACTTACATCTCCTGTCGGGATAATTGCATAATGATCTGTAATTTTTGAATCATCTGTATATTTTGTCTTTTCTGTTCCCTGATACCATCCATTTTCAAGAATCTCATCCACATATCCTTTCATTGCATCGTATCCGGAAAGCCCTTTGATATTTGTTACAATTTCTTTTGCTATAGCAGATGAAAGCACCCTTGCATCCGTTCTTGGATATGTAGTAAGTTTCTTTTCATACAAACTCTGTGCTATCTCAAGTGTTCGATCCGGTCCGATCTTAAAAGACTTTGAGCACTCTGCCTGTAGCTCTGCCAGATTGAATAACAGTGGGGCATTTTTCTTTACGTCTTTCTTTTCACAGGATACAATCGTTACCGTATCCGGAAGCCCTGCAATCATTTCCTTTGCATTTTTTTCTTCACGAAATCCTTTTTCTTCATATAAAAGAGGGGAATCCTTATATCTGGAATCATTTGTTACTTTCCAGTTTCCAATCACAGCACCTCCATCCGTTGAAATCCGGTTGGCAATTTTATAATAATAGGTAGGTTTAAAGTTTTTGATTTCCCGTTCACGTTCCACGATCATTGCAAGGACGGCCGACATTACTCTTCCTGCCCGGATCACGCCCTTTGTTGCTGTCTTCGATTTTGACTTATACAAATTCCCGTATTTAATGCTCAAAACGCGGGAAAAATTGATACCAATCGCCGAATCAGCGATAGCTCGCATATATCCTGCCTGCTTTAAGTTCTGATAATATTCTGTATCCAGAGGTTTTGCATCCCGGATTCCATTTCTGATTGCATCTTCTGTATGAGAATCAATCCATACTACTCTTTCCGTAAGCCCTTCCCGGATTCCCGCCTGTGCCCGTACAAGCATCTGGATGTATAAGCCTTCTCTACCAGCATCACCGGCATACAGAATTTCATCAACATCACTTCGATGATACAGTTTCTTTATCACATTGAATTGTTTTTTTACATTCTCTATCACTTTGTATCTGTACTCGTCCGGAAGGAATGGAAGTGTTTCCATTCTCCATTTTTTCAATTCCGGATCATAGTCCTCTGGATAACAAAGACTAACGAGATGACCGACACACCATGTGATAATGTAATTGTCATCTTCCATATAGCCATCTTCTTTTTCTGTTACACCCAAAACCTCTGCGAAAGAATTTGCAATTGAAGGCTTCTCTGTAACCACAATCGTTTTGCTCATTTCATTTCTCCTTAATTGTTTAAGTTATCACTTTTTCTATTGCAGAAATAGTCCGCGGCGGACTCCCTGAATCAATCTACAGCTCTTCAAAATACTTCTGTATTCCTTCCTCATACATGCCCTCTGCTATCGGACATCCGTCTAAAACATCATTTTCCCATGTAAATGATTCTGTGTCCGCTCCGTGTTCTTTCGCCCATTTATTGATCTCTTGCACATATTTATTTGCCTCAGCAATTCTCTGATTCACGAGAGAAACCTTTTTTGAGATATATTTTGGTACTTTTACATTTGACATGACATACCCCTTTCACATTTTTTCATCTTCTGGTTTGAGTTGATTATATCATATATATACATTTTTTACAATCTCCCAAAAAAACACACTAAAAAAAGTCCAGCATACACTGGACTTAATTCGGATCATTAACATATGAATTTTATTTTTATTGCATATCTTCGACCAACTGACCGTTGGTAATGTTGAATGTTGCTACTACCTGTACATCATTACAAACCTTTTGTTCGTCCTGTTGTTCAACAAAACTTTCCTTGAATGTTTCTAGCACTTCTCCTATTCCTTCAGCTGTTGCACGGGTTGTCGATACCTTTCTTTGATTCATAAAACACCTTTAGCAAGCCAAGTGCGGACACTCGTAACTTTAATCATGAGAGGAGCACACGATAGGCTAAGCCATTACCTTTCTTTGTTCTGTCAGAAAGCTATGAGGTGCATCCAAAGATCTGATCTTTCTGCTGCTCACGCTTCCTTTGTTTACTTTGTTACCATTTAAAGTCCGTATGTCGAAAAAACCACTGTTTCGCCGACCGAAGATAAAATACTGTTTTTCCCGGTATTTAACTTTTTCAAACATGTTTCCCTAAGCAAGATATATTATAGCATAGTTTCGTGAAAAACACAAAGATAAAGGTTATTTTTAATAAAAATCTCAGTCCTTATTATTTTCCTCTGCATCGAATCTTTCCAACAAATTATTCGTTTCCATCGAAAGTGCCGAAAAAAACTTATCATATGATATATTCACTTCCTCTTTTCTCTTACCATAGAGCTGAAAGATAATTTTTGACTCTTCATCTAAATATTTACAATATTCTGTGAGCTGTTCATAATATAAAGGAATACATTCTGCAATTATGTATTGTAGCAGCTCATCATGTTCCTTTGGAATATTACTTTCCCATACACATGATAAAGGATAATCCTGCGCATTAACCGGTTCATTGCTCATTATCTTTTTATATAGATCGGGTTCATTATTTCTGACTTTTGCAAGTGTTTCATCCGATACAGTCCCATATGTTTCATATCTCCTGGTTCTTGTATTGTAAAACACAAATCCGAATACTTTTATTTCACCATCCATTATAAGACTATCAAAGATAACCGTATTATCCGGCAATACGGGGATATAAAGCGTACATGATTCCATTCTGTTCCTTGATTTCTTATACTGTCTGTAATCGAACATTCCGGAATAAACACAAATAACTAAGTCAAATACAATGTATAAATCAATTAACACATCTTGAATTAATGCGAGTCCTATCAGCAATAGTACACTTAAGAAAGGATATATCCAAAAAGCTCCATATTTTTTTAGCAGCTTCTTTTTCTCAAGAATATCTTTTGCGGCCATCATCACAAGAACAATCAAAAATAAAATCATTGCCATTGATGAATTCATAGCGTATTTTCCCAATTCCGGCATAAATCTTATTAACATAAAATCTCTCCTTAAAATAATATCGTATTCTCCAATTTGCAAATCTCAAATGAAAATCAAAATTAAAGGAACCAGAAATATAGCGTATATTATGTACGATACTATTAAATAACTCCAAGTTATAATAAGGTTTTTCTTTTTTTCTTTCTCAAATTCATTCGTAAAAGTAAATAAATTTTTTGCCTTTTCTTTTAAATCAGTATAATCAGATTCCATAATTGCATAGTAATCACTTTCATCTGGATTTACACAGCTCAGGTTATCCAATTCATCATGAATTATTTCTCCCTTTTCAGGAATAACACCACATTTTCTCCATTTTTTACTATATAGATCCGTCAAGCTACTAAATGACATCTTGTTAATATCCTTGTCTGAGAGTTTAGAGTATGCGTCCAAAAAAGGTCTCATGCGCTCATTACCACAATGTTTCTCGTAAAACTCATAAATTTTGAGTGCAGTGTCCCGTTTATTTAAAGAAGCAGTATACTCAGCCATTAAAATATTTTTTTGTAGTAAACCTCTTGTGCTTCTTTAAATAAATCACAAAATTTTTTCCATTTTCTGGTTGCAAATTTTCCATTTAATGCCCATTTAGTAATTACTATGGGAATTGCAATAACAGCAACAATAATGGCTAACCAAAGAATCCCAAGTCCTATTACCGCAAATTCATATCCTACTGCGCTGAAGTACTCCGCAGGGCCTGCCTCTGTGTGGTGCAAACTTGTCATTGCTTCCGTTGCCTTCTTAAGCATTTCCACGTAATTGTTAAACATATCACTTCTCTCCTTTTTATCAAACGTAAATCTTATGTCTCCAAAATATCTTATCAGCTAAGAAATATCAAAACACCCAAAAAAGTTGCGGATATGTATCAACCTCCAAGCTTTCCCAGTTCTTCTTCTATTTCTGCAATTTCTTTGCTAAAACTATTATAAATCTGTTCACTCACACCATCGTACTTTTGTAAATAATCCTTTAAATATATGAGTCGTTTTTCTAACCTTTTTCGTCTGCTAGAAGAATCTTGAACGGCATCTATAACCCCACCCCACTCAGCAGCTTTCTTTTCCATTTCATTCTGCAAAGTCTGTTCAGACAATCTCTTCTCGTATTCAGCGAATGCCTTCTTTATAATATCCGGATAAAGAGCTAATAACATCTGATTGTAACTGATATTATGAAATGAAACGGATGGATTTATTACAGATTTAAAGTAGATTTTCCCTGCATTGAACAGCCGTTTACCAGAATGTCCGTACAAAATTATTTTTTTTTCTATGTACTGACATATGTGCACCCTGACGTACCCGGACACGATTCCATCTCTACTCCAAATGAAATCAACAGCATACGCTTCTCCTTTCCACAACACCGGGTAAAATGTGTAACCATATGGTATTTTTTTCTTCTGTATTCCCGTTTTTTCTGCAGAAGATGGATCTCCATTTGTATATTTTCTTTTAATTCTTTCAAATATTTTCATTATTCATTTTTTTCCTTTCTAACTTCTAATTCTTTACATTTTTCACAGGTTACCGCATTCAGACCTCTCCAAATTATATTCTCTGTTTGAAAATCTTCCCTATTTGAAGGCCGCGAATAACTCCATTTTTGACCACACAGGCATTCTGTCGCACACTTAGTTATATGTACAATTCCATTTAGTTTCACACATGGAATATCCCCGTAATATTTAGACATACACACCTCACCATTAACCGGCACTCACTTTGATCTTGCAGCCTTCCTTCAACTTGAAAATTTTTGTATGTTTCCCTCTCCAGGAATGACCTTTGTATTCGAGGATGTCTTCGCAGGCTTTAAAGAACGCATACGGCATAAACATATATCCGTTCTTAAGGTAATGGAATTCTTTGTCGAGCAGGCTTTCTTCTTCCGGATCTTCAACAACTTCATTGTAAATATCCCCCAGATCAAAAATACTCTGGTTGAAGAACTTTTCTCCATTCTTTTTCCTCTCCCGCCTTTCTGATTCAAGCCGCATTACGATTGACTCGACGACATCCAGAGCTTCCATGAAATCGTCAAGTTCTCCCTCATAATCTCCTTCTTCACCGACTGTAATACCCTTGCTTTCAACGTACTTGATCCATTCCGGGTAACGTTCGTTGTTGCCAAACACCTGCGTATTGTTAATGTAAGTTCTGTATGACATTTTAGAATCTTCCTTTTAGATATCGTTTTAAATTAAATAAGAAAACTGAACTCTCGTAAAACCAATCACATCATTTATCTTTTCCCTTACTTCGTCCAAAGTCGGCTCCCTGACATATACCGGTGGCACGGATACTTTTTTCTTCTCGTTTCGTGACTGATGGCATAAACCAATAAGCAGGAATGCAATGAAAAGAACTGAAAAAAATAGCATATTTGAATAACAGAGGATTCCCGATTGGCATCCTAAATTTTATTATTTTGGTGAATGGAAAGATCCATACGCCAGGTGCCACAAAAAAATCATAGGTTATTAAGGCTTAAGAGTAATTCGTTTAAACAATAGTAGCTATTATTTAAAAATAATAAAGTTGGCTCATCTGGAATGATATCTTCACTGAATATTTGATTTTGAGAAAATTCATCTAAAGAATAAATTTCTTTAGTTACTTCATTGATAGTATTGATTAGATGGTATTTAATATTATCATATTTCATTTCTGTATCTCCATTTTTTTTAAAAATTATTGCAACACCTAAAGTCTGTTAGGATAACTGCGATGTAGGTGTTGCAGCTACACTGAAATAATTCTGTTTTCTCTCTCGCCAATTCGAGTTACAAGCGATTGAAACCATAATCCCTTTCCATTTCTTCCAAACACTTATATGTATAATCTAGCCATTCTGCTAAAAGAGGGGGATTCGAATGTGTCAACGCACTATGATCAAGATAACCCTTTATTTCATTTGTTATAGCGTTAATTTCTTCATTCTTTAAATGTCGCCCTTTTGCGGCGTCAAGGACTGCATCCTTTACACATTCTTCGCCACTCGAATAATTATATGGTCCCAAATATTTTGTATTGTAATAATTGAATAATGCTTTTCTAAAAACAAACTTGTGAAGGTCAACGGGAGCTGATATACCAGAATCAAGTGATCCTTTAACAAGAGCACTTTCGTTTACATCATCTGGCCGCTTTGCCTGATGCTTCGGTTCATTGTTTTCAGAATCGTTTTTGAAAAACAAATTTGCCAGATCTGTTGTTACAACCAGAGTAAAAAGCCATTCTACTATTAAAAACCATACTATAAGGAACCAAGCCACTTCCTCTATATTTGAAAATTCCATAAAGAATTTAACTACCGGCTCTGATAAAGTTACATGGACAAAAAAAGACGCCATAATAAACCTTAGTGATATACAAAATAAAATACGTTTCATAATCAAAATCCTTTCGTTTGTCATAGGTGGAAACACACTTCCTTCAATCACCACTTCCACTTTTCCTTATCGGTTTTGCAATCGCGAACATAGATGATCTTTGGACGTTTAAGGAGGATCATCCTTGAATTCGGGCTTTCCATCGGATCACACGGCTGCCCATTTGTATCAACACAAGCCTGGTTGACAATCATTACTGCAGCCAATCCATGTGCTTTAGGATTTTTCATAATCTCAACAGCTTTCTTATATTTCTTTTTCGCAATTCGTTTATTCATACAATTCTACTCCCATTCACTTTAAGATTTCATCCAGGCACACATTCCAACCTGCAATTTTCCAGACAAGATTTGCATATTCACTTACTGTTTCTATGGCAGTTCCCGGAGCGGACACCAATCTGGTCTGCACGCAATGTAATCTGTCACATCATCTCCAATACCTGGAGCATTGCAATACAACGTTCGCTCTCCATACCTTGGTGGCTGTGTATCGTCTGCAAAGTCGCACATATCGCACGATTCCGGCATATCTATAACCAATACTGCTTTAACCATCAGTTCACCTCCGCTGCATTTAATCCTTCAAGGTATCCCTGTAACTCCTTATAATAGTTGATTTGGTCGGTACAGTGCTCCTCCAATATATCAATCATTTCCCTTTTGGCATCCTCTAAGGATTCGGCTTGCATAAAATTCATGTGGCCATCAATCACTGACTGCCATCCTATCTCTTCGCCACAATAAACAATGCTTCCTACGGTGATACCGCCATAATAAGCAACGATGTCTATTTGCTTTTCCCAGTCATCTTGTTCTGGGGCAACTTCTTTCCACTTCATTGTACACATACCATCACACTCTCTCCGGCTTCTCGCACCGCTCAAATTCAATTACCCACACCCACGGATTCGCATCCCAGCCGTAGCGGTCAAGGCCAGATTTTTTGATGGTACTGTTCCAAATCCCTATAAACGATGTAATTGTCATATTTTCATCAAGTCCTCCATTTGTGTGGATATACTTATCTGCTCCTTCTGCCAACGCACTTTCTGCGCTGATCTCCCGCAACCGCTCCACTCTCACATTCGTAACTTTAAGCCAGATACGCGCTGCTTCTTTTGGCATATTGATGGATGGGTGCCATATATGACTATCATTTTTAAAGCCACTTTCTGCTACTTCGTCCGCTCTAAAAACATACTGTTCATTTGAATTTAAAGCAATTGGATACCCCCAAGTTTCGCGGACATAGAGGATGTCACCCGGACAAATAGGACAGGTTCTCTCCGCTGTACTTAACTGTTCAGAATGTTCCCGATTTGCAAAGTTATGTACTGCATAAGTTCTCTTGTCAGCATTATAAAAATCCATATCCGGCACGGCATACTCATTTGCATCTTTGCATATTTGCCTCGTACAACTCTTTCTCCCGTCCAGAATTGCCCGAACCATCTCGGTATTGAATAAAATCGGTTTAATTGACATCTGTCGCACCTGCCTTTCTCCGCGTCTCTGCCCTGTGTTTTGCATCATACTTGTTATGGCATTTCTGGCACAACGCTCTAAGATTGCTATAATCGCAATTTTCCGGTGTATGGTCTAAATGCGCTATTGTTAGGACAACTTTTGAGCCATTTTCACGGATAGCATAATTCTCAATTCCACAGAATTCGCATTTATTATCCGCCCGCTTGAGAATGTCTTTTCTGATATCCTTCCAATTTGCCGGATATCTTTTCTTATTTTCTGGCTTGATTGGCATCCTCTTCACCCACCTTCTCAAAATAGAACTGTATCGGTTCTCTGTTTTCCTGCACCATGCCATACCGCAGAGCAATGTTGTATGTACACACATCTCTTTTTAGCCGGTCTGGTATCTTCTGTAACTGCTTTCTGAATGTCTCTAAATCCATTGTTGACTTGTAGCGATTGCATGACCCGCAAGACGGCATCAGATTGCTTATGTCGTGTACGTCAATCCCGGTAAATTCTTCGGTGTACTCATAATTTCTAAGGCAATGCAAATGGTCTACATTAAAGCCTTTCTCCGGTATTTCACAGCCACAATAAGCGCAATGCCCATTGTATTTCGCATATACCTGTTTCCTTACGGATTTAGGAATCGGTTTTCGCATCTACTCCACCGCCTTTCACAATCTCGATTGCTTCAGTGGTAATCATTTCTTCTGGTTTCCCATGAAGCCTAACGCCAGAATTATATTCTTCACTTCTTTTTTTTAACTGCTCCACAACCTCATCCAGGTCGTAGGCGGTCGGATAATTTTTCTAAGTTACTTTTATAAAGGCAATAAAGCATTTAACTAGATCCACAGTAAAAACAAGCACAATAATGGATAAAAAAATACAACAATTTAAAGTAAAAATCTTGTTATAATTTTTGTTACTATTCTTTTGGAATTGTTTATGTCGTAAGCATAAATACATCTGAGATATTGCAAAAATAATTGCAAGTGCAATAAAAATATTGTGTTCAAACATCCATTCTACTAACATTCAACCACCTTCCTATATAGTCAAGTTTTTTTCCCTTATTTTTAAGGAATTTTTATTTTCTTATCTCAGTTAAATGAGCCAATAGTCAATACTATTCTTCTCTCCATTTTTCCGGATGTCTGAAGAAATAAAAATCACCTTCATTCTTTCCAGATAATAAGAAAGCAATAGTATCTGTTAAGAACCACACGGTTGCTGTAAAAAACATAAATAATATCCTGAAATCAATAATATCAGGTGACATTCCAAAGCCCTTTACCCAAATAAGCCGTATCTGAAACATGACATAATATACAACCACTTCATACAGAAGAATACTAAAGTAATTGTTTTTTACACCTGCAAAAGCCACTTTCTTTATTGATGTATCATCCATATCAGCCGGCATTTCCGTAATGCCAGAGCAACAGCTTTCGTTCTCTTTTACTTCCATATACTCACGGACGTCTCTTTTAATTTCGATGCCACTTACTTTCGCCTGAAGCTTCATAAGTGGTGTAACAATTACATGTTTTCCAATATGTATGATAGGATGCATTTTTTCATCATCTGGTTCCAATTGTTTTAAATACTCTGTGGCATGTCCAAGTTCATGCCTCATTGTATGTGTCAGAACCGGAAATATAATTCCAAAAAATAACTCAGCAAGAATTTCTGCCATCAAATATGTCATAATTAAATTCATTATTTTTCTCCTATTCTCTTAAAAACCGCTTTTGGTGGATAACTCACAGACCAACAGCCTCTTTTGCAAGAAGATCTGCTTCTTCATTTCCCTGCACACCACTGTGTCCCTTTACCTTTTTGAAAACGATTTTCACACTACTTTCTCTCATTACATCACGGTATCTCTGTGTTCCTTCCTTGTTTGCTCTCCACTTCCCTGTTACCCAGGCTTCTATACCGATATAATCAAAGTACAGCGTTAACTCTTTGATACCAAGTTCTTCTGCTTTTTTCATGGCCGCTTCTGCACCAAGGATTTCACCGGATACATTTCTCATGGACGCCATTTCTGGATCACATCCACTTCCCTGTAATAAATGACCATTGCCCTGTTCATCGACCAAATATCCGCCATATCCGTATGTAGATGTATTCTGATTGTAAGATCCATCAACATATGCATATGCACTTTTCTTTACAGCCGGCACTTCTTCTGATTTTGCATCTGCAGCTATTTTTTTGTCCTTATCTATTTCTTCCTGCTTTTTCTGAAACGCAATAAGGCTGCAGTCTGCTGCCAGTTTGCAATTTGCACAATGAAAAGCTTCTTTGCACAAGTCCCTGATATTTTTTTTGCATCGCTGTACAGGAAATCCATTTTCACATGTACATATACCATTTTCACAATGTTGGCATACAAACGAACTACAACACATAACTACTCCTTTATGACGTTTAAAACGAATTTGTATTTTTTTGGAGGCTGCATACCGAATTCTCTCACGCCAATACGCAGAAGTCAGACCTATGGTCCTTACCTGGCGATGATCCGTTATTTTGAATAATAAGTAATAAAATGCTTTTTGCGCGGATACTAATACCCACGCGATGGGAATGTCCCGGACACGATCCGGATGTACCAGAGAATCTAGTACAGACCGTCACATTCCCGATAAGGAGCTGCACGCCTGTGTCTCTCACGCCAACGTACAGAAGCGAACGGATTTTTTAATCCTAACCTGACGATGCACAGTTCTTTTGTGTTATGAAAAAATTTATGAATGAATAATCTGCGCAGGAAATTGGAGAACCTGCGCAAATGGACGCATCCGGAATCGAACCGGATTAGATACCTTCCATAAGAAAGCATCTCCTTATTGCATCCTTTTTTGTTTCTGCCTATCCTTCTGCTGCCTTTTTTGCAGTAGATTTGATCTGATCCTCTGTAACTGGAAGCGATGGCTTTCCTTTGTTGTATGTGCCATACAGCCTTTTTAAGAAACCAAGAGCATTTGCAAACTTTGATTCTTTAACTATTTCCACACCATTTCCAAATACTTCATGAATGATATCCATGGTTACATTTGCTGTTCCACCCATGAATACAATTGTCATGAAATCAAGTGGCCACTGAGCTGCATTACATGCGTTTTGAATCTCTCTCATATAGTTGACCAGATAATCATGAATCACCTTCTGGCTTCTACTGCGAATTTCTTTTTTGTAGTTCTCATCTCCACTGTTCGGCTGCAGATATCTGTATTCCGGTTTGTTATGAATAAGTTTCCTTGCGCTGCACTCATCAATCCGTGAAAATTCGGATGTTACTTTTGCCGCAAGTCCCTTTGCAAGAACAGCTCCGCCATTTTCAATGCAGAAAAATCCTCTGTTTAATGCCGGCTCAAAATTCTCGTATAATACACCCTGCGCCGTGGAACCGCCTATATCAATCACTCCTACCGTTCCTGCATCTTTATACTTGACCAGATTCATATACAGGACACCTGCTGATTCGGGATATACATGTCTGGAAATGATCTTGAATTTTCTTTTCTTTACCGGCTCTGTGCTACTCTCTTTAAATTCGATCTCGAACTCTTCTGCTTTCGGCTCTTCAATATCGCACCCTGTTTCCTTTGCATTCTGCAAAGCGCCTGCCATGGATTCTCCCCGATCATTCGTGAGAATATAGTATTTATACTGTCGGCGGTTGAACGAATTTTTAAATTCTGAAACAGGTGTCCCAATTGCAACATGAAATTCATCTGTTCCATCATCAGAAGCAAATTTTGCAATCGCAGTAAGGATACAGGCTCTATGAATCGGTGTCATTTTTGATGTCATAAGTTCTGCTTCTCCGCTTGCACCATTTCCGATTTTATATACGTTTCCATCAATTCTCGCAAGATATGTATTATTTAAAAGGGAATCATCATGGAACTGTCCTTCCTCCATAAGTGTCCGGAATGAACATTTTTGTGGAAGCTGCATGGGCGGATACCATACAGCAACTTTTGTTTCAAATTTTCCGCTGTCTACAGCAATGTACTTAATCACAGCTATCAACCTCTCTTTCTATCGCATCGATTATTCCTGCATCCCTGCAAATATTGCTGACTCATCAAATTCATCATCCATACTTCCGGCTTCAGATCCATCTTCAAATTCTTCCGGTTTCTGCTGTACAAATGATTTTGAATCAGCATTTATATTTGTATTTACTGCGTTTTTTGTCGTATCATTTTCTATCTTTTGTTGATTATAGCATATATCATTTTCAGGATAAAATTTGCCTGTATCTGGAGAAAACCTATTATTCTTTTCCGGTACCCTGTTTTCTTCTACAGATGTACTTCCAGATGCAAAAGCATCCTTATACATGTATTTTTCCTTTTTTGCAATTTCCCTAACTTTCAAATACTGATCCAGGGATATGTTTGCATCCGGCTGCAATAAGGAACCTGTCTGTTTCACAATATCTGCATACCCCATAAGAATCTGTGCTGCTATATTTTCTATTTCTCCCATAATTTTTTCACCTGACGTCCGCCGCGGACTGTTGATTATCTACCTTTAGCATCCGATTTCATCGAGCATTTCAATAATTTCCGGTTCCTTATTTGAATAACCTTCCTTAAACCGGATAAAACTCTTTATTCTTGATCGATTGTTATAGATGGCTTCAACACAGCTTTTAATTGTCTTCTGGCATCCATACTCCTGCATAAATCCAACATGTACCTGGTTCGCACTGCCACCGGCATCCTTATCCGTAAGGTACCAGTAAATATCCTCTCTTGTACGAAAGATGTTATTTTCGATAAGAATGTCCATATAATAGTGTGCCTCTCTTCTCAGAAGCCGAAGCTGCCTGTTTGCCGGTGTTGATATAAGGCGGACTTTTGTTCCCTTTTTTACAACCGTGCAATAACTGTCACATGACGGATAGTTTTCACAAACCATAAGAGGTCTGCTGCTTTTTGCATGTGGAACATATTCATGCTCTCTTAAAATCATTCTTCCTCCGCAATAAGGACAGCGCATAGATGCCGGATCAATATCCCTTTTATCCTGCGAGTCAATTTTTTGACCCTTCTTGAATTTTCCCCTTGACTGGGTAAAATTCTTATAATTACCACATGTTTTTCTATTTGCTTTCATCTGCCTAACGCTCCCTTCATTTCATAAGTTGATTATATCATATATATACATTTTTATCAATCCCACACTTTTATTATAATATTATTTTTAAAATATAAAAAGAGTCTGGTTAATTCCAGGCTCTCTTTGGCTGCATCTTGTTATACATATTCGATTTTGTTATTACCGATCCACAACAAGCACTCTCCTGTTTCCGTTTTTCCGGCATTTTCTTTTTGTGTACAGGGGCGGTATACATTCGACATTGTTTTCCCGTCCTGTACATCCACATAATAAACAAAGAGCTGATCGTTTTTTATTTCGATCTTCTCTATTGGATACTGTTTGAGATCCGATACAAGTTCTTTATTTCGTTCATACTTTTCTACAAGTTTCATTTTATGGAAGTATTCAAAGGACACATTATCGTAAATCTGGCTTAGTACGACAAGTATGCTTATAATGGCACAACATACGATTCCAAGGAAAATCTGTACACTCTTTGGTTCCGTATGTCGAATTAGATTTCGTACATTCAGATATTCCAAAACAAAAACATAAAAAAACAGTATCAATATAGATGATTTCAACAAAAGGTATTTCCACTTATAGCTTATAGCATCTTTTTTATTCATCCTGTATATTTCATCATCCGTTTTATCTCTAATATCAAATTTCTGCCCTTTGGAAGTAATAATTTTCATAATTTTCCTTTTTATTTGTCATTAACAGTAGTTTTAGCAAGGGAGAGAGCATCCTGTATGATAAAATCTCCTCTGTGCTGTTTCTCTTCTTCTTTAACATAATGGTCTAACCATTTAATATCTTCTTTTAATTCTCCTCTTCCCTTTGCTGTAATGTTTTCAGCAATTTTCCCCAGCAGATAGTCAGAAAACATATGATGTGAACTACTCGGTAATTGAATTGCCGAGCATCTGGGCACAGGTTTAAAAACCTGTGGATCCAGGGTGCGTCCATAACACCAATACTGTTTTTTACGCAGCTACTTTTATTATTTCAGGCGACAAAATAGATACCGGATCTAGTCTGGTGTCTATTTTTTGTGACTGAAAATACAGGCGCAGTATATTGAAAGCACCGACACTATCAGCATTCCAACTGTAACCACCATCAATATAAAGGCCTCTTTTTACCCTGTTGCTTTTATTTGCATTCTGTTTACAGACAGTGGCTGCAAGAGGACTTGTCTGACTTGAATATGCCTCTTTCTGCATAATGAAGTTAATTCCATACAGTGCAAGCTTATACTTCAACATTATATAGATCTTCTTATACGGCAGGGAGTGAAATTTCTGATTAGTCATGCTGCCATAGTCCTTGCCATCACGGATATTTGTTATATCGCCTATTACCACAGTATTTATGTTATTGTCACAGCAATAGTCAGCGATGTATCTCGTGATCTTGTGAAGATAGTCATTTACAGCGTTGTTTTTCTTAACATACAGTTTGCTGATATGTCTGGAAGATTTAGGGTACCTGACTCCTGTGCTACTTTGGATACGGTTCCACTGCGACTGTACACGGGCAATTTCCTTGTTGTAATAGTGGCATAATGAAAGATATTTACGTCCAATAATAAAAGTCTCTCCGGAAAATGAATTGTAACAGGTCGTCATGTTGTGGAGACCAAGATCGATTGACAAATATCTACCGTTATCCGGCAGCATATCAATGTCTTCAATTTCGTATATCACAATGATGTCACAGTTCCCATTCACCGGCGGATAGATCTTTATCTGCTTTATGTGATCAGTGCTCTTAAAAATCAGATTTTTAAGATAAATATAGTTTTCGCTGATCTCATAAGTCCTGGACATGTAATCCTTCATCTGTTTTGAAACTGATAAACGTACAGTATCAGATCCTGCCATATGGACAATACCGTTCTGCATGTATGTAACAGGCATTTTGGAATGCTTGAATTTAGGTGGATGTGGGTTTGCTATTCCATGAGTTTCCGTCAGTTTATAGAATGACTTCCAAGACTTGTCAAGGAGCTTGCACACTTCCTGAGCGGTCTGCGACGGAAGGTTTTTATACCAGATATCATCTTTGTGGGCTTTCTTCTGATAGTACCAGTCAGGGTAAGCATCAAGCCCAAGTTCCTTGTAATGAAGCCTTTCGTAATTACATACATTCCAGAGCTTATATGATGCATAACACATATGACCGATTATGTTACTGTAATCTTTATTCAGTTTTACTGATGTCTTATGTGATAGCAACATGATTTATCCCTCTTAATAAGATTTGCTCTGTTTTTCAATGTATCTTTTGATATTTTCTTCAGATACAGAACCTATGGTCTCACAGTAATAGGAATGATTCCATAATTGTCCTTTCCACAGTTTGTTGCGTATTTCCGGAAACTGTTCATAGAGCTTACGTCCGGTAATACCTTTAAGGTATTTTTCTTACTCATACATTTTCCCCTCTACCATGGAAAATATTTTAAGATATTTTCTTTCCATACTTCTGCTCCTACAACCTCTTTGCCTTTCTGTATCTGAAGCAGCTTTTCCATATCCAGATCCAGTTCTTCCTTATCCTTCTCACTACAATTTTTTCTTATTTTGTCTAACATTTTCTCAGAAAAAATGTTATCAAGTACATATTTATCGTTATATGAATTTGTTTTTAAATCGTACTCTTTGTCATAGTAACAATGGCACAAATAATATTCGGGATTAATTATTACGTTTTTTCCTTCTGTACTACTTTCATGCGATACTTCTGCAATGTCAGCATATCGGAGTATGGCCGGGACTCCAATAAATGCTGAGTGGTAGGCATCAATATACATGTCCATATGGATAATAATATCTGTTTTTTGAAGTACCTCTAATTCTGATGGATTCAGTTCTGTACTTGTTGTCAGATTTCTAATGGCACGATTGATTGTCATACTTGCAGCAGCATCATATTTTCTTATCATTACTGTTTTTATTCCATCAGTAATGGCTGACAAAACGGATCCCGCTCCTGCTCCAGATTTACCGGATACCGTAATATTAAGCATTCCACGGGTTGCCCATTTTATTAATACAATAGGGATATAATTATCTCTATTGCATATAAAATTTGACAATTCCATCCTGGTTTCCTGAAATTCTTTATTTTCTTTTTTGTTGTTCATAAAATTACCTCCATTTTCAGTTTCAAATTAAATTATTTATTCTTGGTTAACATCACAACATGCCAAGCTGTTTAACCAATACTGTTACCCATACCAGAATATCTGAGCCAAGGATCGGGATCAGTAATATCTCAGCAGTTCGTAGACAAAACCATCCTCTCCCCTTTTCTCTTTCGTTTAAATAGGCTATTCCTACAACTGATTTTTTTATTCCAACGATCAAAAAAATCACATCGAACAGGATGAGAAAAATTGACAATGTGACTGCCTGATAATAATGATTTTCTCTAAGCAGCGGAAGAAATTCCTTAAATTTCTCCCAATATTCTGCTATATAATCTGTGAACTACCCATTGTCTTAAGCCAATGGGCTTCCTGCTTCAGCGACCTCGTAACCTACTATCTCCACAGGCGTTAATTTGGGCAGTCCCTGCCCTAT
>ERZ773138.293-NODE-293-length-62162-cov-5.573881_pt1 | contig 62162 bp, 52 predicted proteins | sample MGYA00511114_ERZ773138 | MGnify/ENA primary metagenome ERZ773138 (study PRJEB29015, sample SAMEA2737805) | human gut metagenome | biome: human gut; feature: human-associated habitat; material: faeces | place: China | collected 2012 ...
ATTCCCGTACCGGAATGGGAATCAAATCCATTCAGGGACTGGTACAGGAAGTCTGGGAGAGCACGAGGCCGAGCACAACGGAGTTGCAGAAGTTCGTGAAGATGATGCCGATGAGGATAACGCAGATGCAGATGGCGGTGTAGTTCATGCCGCCGAGGAGATCTCTGAGGCCGTATTCCATGACGAGAGCCACGTTGGTGCCTTTGCCGGTCATGATGCCGCCAAGCAGGAAGGCGACGGCGATGAGCAGGAAGACGCGCCAGGCGTAGAGCTTGTTGGACTTCATGATGTCAATGACGGGCTTGCCTTTGGACATGGCCACGGCCAGGATGAGCACGACCAGGATGGAGCCGGTCAGCGTGTTGTTGGCGAGGAAGGCGCCCACGGGATTGCCCTTGCCGATGATGGCAGGAACAAGAAGCCAGGCAGCATAGAGGAGGAAGTCGAAGAGAACGAGCTTCTGCTGCAGATTCATGGGCGGCAGGGGTTCTTCATTGATGGAAGCCGCGTCCAGCTTCCTGAGCGGGGAGACGTCGATGCGGTAGACGAACTTCATCATCAGGAGAAGAAGGATGATGACACAGATGGAAATGAGCAGAGCGAAGGCGAAGTAGGCTGCCGTATTCAGCTCGACAGCTGCGGAACCGGTACTGGCGGCCAGGTTGTGCAGGTTGCTCAGAAGGTAGAAGGCGCCGCCCTTGAAGGGGTCGGTGGAGAAAGAGAGGAGGGCGACAATGACGATATTGACCGTCATGACAGAGGTGTACTTGTCACCCTTCTTGAATCCGGCTTTTTCGAGAATGGTGAAAAGCACGGGCCACATGAGGAAGAGGGAAGTCACCTGATCGAGGAAGGCCACGATGAAGGTTGTGCCGAGAATGGTGGCTGTAAGCACCCAGGGTCTGCCGTTCACGAAAGGGCGGCTCATGAGATAGCGGGCCACCCACTGGGCGAGGTTACTGTAGACGATGGCGGCGGCCAGCATGAGCAGGAAGAAAATCATGACAACCATGGGGTTGCCAAGGAACATGCTGAAAACTTTTCCGGCCGGAGCATAGCCGCTGAAGATGAGGGCCACGATGCCAAGGAGGCCGGGCCATACGGTATCCACGAAGGTCCACAGGTAGATGACGCCGAAGAAGATCAGCGTCACGATCATGCCCGTATGGGTCACGCTCAGAAGAACACCGCCGTCAACGGCGGGCAGGTTCAGCGGCGCGAGTTTTGCGTCAGGCGGCACGACCATGGAAAAGTTGGGCAGGAAGTGCCCCGAGAACATAATGACGAGGCCGATGATGGTATGGATGATTTTTGTCATCGGCATCTTGCTGGCATTTTCCATTCACTCTCTCCTCTGAGAATGATTCAAAAAAACCCGCCCCTGCGGCGGGGGAAAAAAGGCGGGCGCCCCGGGAAAGCCCCCGGGGCGCCTGTCCCCATTCCTGATTAGTCGCAGTTGATGGAGACGCCGGTGGCGTACTTCTTGTCGTTGATGAGGACGCGCACTTCGTAGGTGCCCTTGAGGCCACGCTTGCTGACGTGCAGCTTGATCACGCGGTCGTCATCCTCGAGGTAGGCGCCGGAGCACATGGCCAGATAGCTGACCGCGGCGGTGTTGATGAAGTACCCCCTGGTTTCCTTTTCATTCTTCAGAAGAAGCATGACGAGGGAGCCGCGTTCGAAGCGGCCGTGGAAGACGATGCGGTCATCGTCCTCTTCAATCCTGACCTGATGCCAGGAGTCGACGAGCTCATCGGTCTCGGGGAGATCCGGAATAGTGTCGAAGGTGTCAGTGACTTCGAGTTCGCCGATGACCTTGCCGTCGCCGAAGACGAGGTTTTCGCCGTCGTGGTAGGGCTGCAGCTTCTCAGCGCGGTAGAAGTTGCCGTCCACTTCCATGGCGTAGAGCACAACGCCGTCCTTCTGTTCGACGGTCTTGGCGCAGATATCGGAATTGGGATTCTTGGCGGGGTTGATGTAGGCGCCGAGCTTCTCGGAAGCGTAGCCGTCCTCCCAGCCGATGCCGCCGGAGTGGATGAGGTAATGGCCTTCGCCATAGTACTCAACGTTGGAGATGTAGGGAGAGAAGAAGGTGGCGCCGAGTTCCTTGCCATACTGCCAGACCTGGCGGATTTCCATCTTCTTGGTGTCGATGTGATAGCGCACGCCGCGGGAGAAGTTGTCGCGGTTCTTGAGGTACTTCTCCTTGTTCTTGGAGCGGTAGTGGCCGTTGTCGAAGCACATGACGTCGCCGTCAGGAGTGCGCAGGCAGGCATGCTGCTCGTACTGCCAGTCGAAGTCGTCGCCTACGGGCTTGAAGAAGTACTTCTGGTATTCGGCGGGCCAGTTCTCGGGATCGCCGATGATCCAGTTCAGCTTGCCGGACTCGTAGTCGAAGTTGACGATGGCGTCCTCGTGGCGGCCGGAGACGGTGATGGACTTATCCTTCTCGAAGTACCAGACAGCGTTGCAGTGGAACCAGTCGCGGGGGCTCTGGGAACCGGAACCCGGGCCCTTCTGGGGCAGGATGTTCTTGAGATCCCAGGTCCTGAGGGTCATGCCGGTCTCGCGGTCGAGCAGGACGACGAGGTCTTCCACGGTATCGGTATGGAAGTCCTGGGACAGGGCAAGGATGTTGCCGTCGGGCATTTCCACCATGTCGTGGTGGTAGTTGCCGGGCATACGGTATTCCTTGTAGATCTTGCCCATGAGGCTGAGCTCGATGAGGCCGGTGTCATTGTAGGGCATGTGGCAGAAACGGTGAGAACCGGTCAGGATGTTGCCGTTCTTAAGACGCTTGATGTCAAACATGGTGTTGACAGTCAGGAGCCAGCGGATGTTGCCTTCGAAGTCATAGCCCATGGGGAGGTTCTTGCCGGCGGGGGACAGGAACATCCAGTTGGTGCCGAAGTAGTCGAAAGAAGTCATGATGTTGCGGCAGCGGCAGACATCGGCCGGCAGTTCCTGGCCGCGGATGAGGAAGTCCCTGGACTCACCGGTGGAGAGGGCCACGGTCACCTTCGTGTCCATGCCTTCGTAGAGGCCGAGGACCGGGATGGCATGCTCGGTTTCATTCTTCTCGAAGGTCTTCACGATATTGTGGCGCTCGAACTTCTTGCCGTGCACGGTCAGCGTGACACTGCAGGGCTTCTCGGTCATGAAGAGGATAAGAGCGCAGAGGGGGTTGATGAAGTAGGGGTTGACCAGAACCGTGGCGTTCTCAAGGGAGGGCTTATCCTTCCTGAACTTCTCGAGAAAGCTTTTTTCGGCCTTGTTCTGGGAGGTAATGAGGCTTTCCTCTCTGACGTAGGTGACGGCGTTTACCATGGGTTTTCTCCTTGCAGGCGTAAGGATGCCTACTTTACGATTTTCTCGATTTCCTTGACGATGACGGGCTTCTGCTTGAGACCTTCGAGACGGCTGACTTCCTTGCCGTCAACCATAAAGAGCAGTGTGGGGAAGCCCTTCACGCCGCAACGGTCCTTGAGTTCCTTGTTTTCGTTGAATTCAATCTGGTAGATGCGCAGATCCGGCATGCTCTTCTCGATGTCCTTGAGGACGAAGGCGAGCATTTTGCACGGGCCGCAGGTCTTGGAATAAAATTCCACGAGCATGGGGCCCTTTTTGTCCAGTGCATCGTATCCGGCGGTGTCAACTTCGGTGATCATAATGTTCTCCTCGGGGGGCCGGATGCCCCGGCCCGTGTCTGGTTTGTTCTTCTAAAAAACTAGCGGCGCGCTTCCACGTACTTTGCGGCGGAGTTGCCGGCGATGGCGCCATCGCCGCAGGCCGTAGCGACCTGGCGCAGGAATTTCACGATGATGTCGCCGGCGGCGAAGATGCCGGGGCGTGAGGTGGCCATGAACTGATCGGTCTTGATGCAGCCGGAGCGGTCGAGGATGCCGAGATCCTTGCAGAAGCCGGCCGTGGGCTCGAGGCCGATGTACTCGAACACGCCGTCGCAGTTTACGGTGCGCTCTGTGGCGTCTTCCTTGGTGGACTTGAAGCGCACGCCGGTGAGTTTGTCGTCGCCCAGGAACTCAAGCACGTCCTGGTAGGGGTAGATCGTCACATTGGGCAGGGCGCGAAGCTTGTCGCAGACCTTGGGATCGGCGGTGAGGTCGAACATGGTCACGATGGTGAGCTTCTTCACGATGCCGGCGAGGTAGAGGGATTCCTCGACAGCGGAGTTGCCGCCGCCGATGACCACGACGTCCTTGCCGGGATACTGGGCGCCGTCACAGATGGCGCACCAGCTGATGCCGTTGCCCGTGAATTTGTCCTCGCCGGGGATGTGCAGCTTGCGCGGACGGGTGCCGGTGGCGATGATGACGGTGGTGCATTCGTAGACTTCATCGTCTTCCTCGCAGTGCACGCGCTTGACGTCACCAAGGTCCTCGATGCGGTTGACGGTCTTGTAGTCAAACTCCGCGCCGGTCTGCTGGGCCTGCTCGAACATCTTGATGGCGAGTTCCGCGCCATTGATGACGCCGGTGCCGGCGTAGTTGGCGATCTCGTTGGTGTTGACGATATTGCCGCCGGGGGCAAGCTTGTCGAGCATAATGGTCTTCATGTTCGCGCGCACGGCGTAAATGGCCGCAGTCAGGCCGGCGGGGCCGGCACCCACAATCACAACATCGTACTTTTTCATAATATGTCTCCCGGCGGAGCAACCTTCCGCCTGTGAATTTTTTCCTGCATGTGACGCAGATCCGGAATTCCATGGCTGTTCCGGAACGCCTTTCTTCTTTTTGTCCTTATAGAAAAACGCGTATATTCAAACCCTAGCCATAACTAGGTTGGCGTGAAAAAAGTGACAAAACCTGAAAACGGGCTGGGGAGAATGCTGGGAAAAACAAAAAAACCGCTCTGGGCTGGGGGCTGTGAAAAAAGAAGCGTGCAGGCGGAGCTCCTTACCGGACGCGGGAACTGCGTTTTCTGAGGTAGGGGAGTTCTTCCTCCCTCTGGACGATGCGCAGGAGGCGCTCCTTATCGAGAACAACGCGCCTGCGTCCTTCCCTGGCCAGGATGCCGTTACTGTAAAGGGCGCCAAAAATTTTGGTGACAGTGATGACGTGTACGCCGAGATGCGCCGCGATCTCATCGTAGTTCAGATAGGCTGGCAGGAGATAGGGGGCTTCTTCCGGGCAGGCCTCAAGAAGCATATAGCAGACGCGGCAGGGGACAGGCAGGGAAGCGATGACCATGGAGTGGTTGAGCATGTCAGCGAGGTTGACCACCGCGGCCCGCAGAACCACGGAGAGGACGTCCCTGTCTTTGGTGATTTCATCGAGGAAGGCATTCGCGGGAAGTTCGATGACCGAGCAGTCCGTTTTGGCCATAAATCCCGAAAAGGATAGGGATGCGCGGACATCGACGAGTCTGTTCATGCGGTAATAGCGGCCGAGCACGGGGACAAAGCCGAAAAGCATGTTCCGATGAAAATAGAGGAAGGAATACTCCGCCCCTGACTCATTGACGCAGGTCAGGGCGCAGATGCCCCCGAGCAGCCAGTAAGCTTCCTTTCCGCTTAAGAGGGTCCCCTTGGGGACGGTACGCACAGTGCCGAAGCGTCTGAGCAGTCTGGCCGTTTCTTCGCCGCTGATATTTTCCATCCGCTCTCCTTTTCCTCTTTTGTATAGTATTATGCTTCGTTTGTCACAGGGCGGAGCATCGCGCCATCTGCATGGCAGGAATCCCGGAGATTCGTTCCGGCAGCTCCCCGGAATGGAAGATCTCCCGGAAGGCAGGGGAACGCCGGGAAAAACACAGAGGAAAAGAAAGAAATCACACGGGGAAAGCGCCTTTTCGTGGCACTGCCCTGAAAGATGGTGTATGTGGAAAAAAACAGGTCTGTGCCTGCCCGTTATTCGGGCAAAGGGAGGCCGCCCGTCATGGATGAAACGTATCTGCGCGTCCGATCCGCCGGCAGTCAGGGCTCGTTCCTGACAAGGCAGTATCTTGAAGAGGTGCTGCCGCAGAGTTCCTTTTTCCGGCGCTTCCCTGTGCCGGATCTGAAAATATCCTTTCCGGAAGAGAGCCGTGGGGAAGGGCGCGCGCGTGCTATTCTCCGTGCCCTCGGCTGTGAACCTGTTCCCCTGTCCCGGCAGGGTGGAGAGGAAGGACTCTTCGCCGTTATTCCCGGAAAGGACGCCGCTCCCGGGATGATCCTCTGCGTCAGTGATGACCGCAGGGAGTACGCCGGGCTGTGCCGGGCCGTGGACGCAGCTGCTATTCCGTCGTGGCCGTCAGGAGAGAGGCCCGGCTGGGCCGCGTGGACCAACGGGGACGTCTGGGTTCTCACATCCGGACTTCCCGGCGAGGGGACCGGCTTCTGCGGGGACAAGGACGTGAGCTTTGAGCTGAAGAGCATCCTGCACTGTCCCGATGCCGCCCTGCGGGAGCGCCTTCTGAAGTGTTTCGCCCTGTGCTTCGGCCGGGAAGGGATGACAGGCTTTCTCAGCCGTATGCATAAGGAATCGCTCTCTCTCGAGGAAAAGGTGGAGGCCGTCCTGACGGATCAGGCGCAGACAGCTCTCCGTCTCGTGGCGAGGGCTCTGTGGCGCGCGGCTGGTATGGACGGAAAAAGCAGAGTGGAAAGACGGGAAAAACTGAAAGAGATTCACCGGGAGGCCATGGTCTTTGTCCTGCGCCTTACGGGCGCGCTCTTTGCCGCGGCGCGCGGCGTGTCCGGCCTGACCTCCCTGAGGAAAAGTATGGGGACAAGAACGTTCCCCCCGCGTTCCGGCGCTCTTGTGCTGAGAATCTGCGACAGGCTGGCCCATGACTGCAGCGGTTCGCTTTTCGTGCGCAGGGCGCATCCCCTTCTGGAGCTCATCGCTTCTGACGACGGCCTCGCCAGGGACTGCCTCTCTCTTCTCACACGGGTCTCAGCCGGGAAAAGAACGCTGTCCGTGGACTGGGCAGGCATTCTCCCGCAGTTTCCGGGAGTGCTCTATGAGGCTTTTCTGAAAACGCGTCTCGTTCCGGACGGTGACGGGGGAGTGGATCTCTTCGAGGGACGCGGACGGCGGAGGGCTGCCTGCGCCTTCTATACCAGGGACACCCTCATACGGCACCTCGTGCGCAGGACCATCGGCGAAAAGCTGAAATCCTCTGACGGAAAAACGGCTTCGCTCTGCCATCTGTCCGCGTTCTGGATCCGGCCATGGGCTGCGGCCGTATGCTTCTCGCCTCCCTCTACTGCCTGCTGAGCTTCATGCACCGGAGGTACGAGGAGACGGACAGCGCCTGTGAAAGAGAGCCTTGGAATCTGAACCTTGAGACGCGCTTCGGCCGGCTTCTCGCTGAAAACTGCCTTTTCGGCGTGGATCTCGATCCCCTGGCCTGCGACATCGCCCGCATGACGCTCTGGATAAGGCTTTCCGGTCCGATTCCCGGCTCCTTTCCGACTCCCCCATTCCTTGAGGGGAATCTCGTCTGCGGAAGCAGCATTGTGGGGCCCTATGAGGAACTGTCTGAGGGAAAAGCGTCCTCCCGTCCTGTTTCCCCGTCCATGAAACTCATGGCCGAGCCTTCGCGGAGCATAGCCCGTCTGCGCGAAAAATTTGCCGGAAGCGTCATACCTGAGAGGCTGCGCGGACAGGCTGAAGACGATCTTGCCCTCTGCCGCAGTCTCGCGTCCGGATTTTTTGGGAAATCGGAGAAGGCCCATCGCCGCGGCGAAGAGCGGCTTTCCGGCAAGGATGCCCCCTCCGCGGCAGTTCTGGCGGCCCTGCGGATGATGAGAGGGCAGCCATGGACGTCCTGCGTATGCGCGGGGAGTTCTTGCCCGTGCACTGGCGTACGGATTTTCCCGAAGCCGCGGCGCACGGCGGCTTTGACGTGATCATCGCCAATCCGCCCTGGGACGTGATTCTCCCGTACCGGGCCGAATTCTTCCGGGACTATATTCCGGACTACGGGCGCCTCGACACGCGGGAAGCCATGAAGGCGGAGAAAACGCTGCTTGCCCGTGATCCCGCCGTGCGGGGGATCTGGCAGGCCTACCGGAAGCGTGTCACCACGCTCAACGCCTATTTCCTGAAAACATACGCCTCGCTGCAGCCGCGCCGTGGTGACGGCACCTTCCTGCGCGGGCACAACAATATCTATAAGGTTTTCCTCGAGAAGATTTATCTCCTTCTCGCGAAGGACGGCCTCTGCGGCATCATCGTGCCCGACAATCTCAATATCGACAGCGCCTGCACAGGCCTGCGCCGCCTTCTTCTGCAGAAGACGACAATCCGGGAGCTCGTGACTTTCGTGAACAGACGCAAACTTTTCGATATCCACGGTCAGTACAAGTTCGATGTCCTGACTTTCATGAAACGCAGGCCGTCTCCCGACGCCGCGTTTGACGCCGGATTTTCCTGGTACGACCCGGTCTGGCTGGATGGACGGCCCTCGGCCGCGCATATGGCGGAACATCCCCTCAACGCCGGACGCTATCACCGCCGCTTCCGCTATCCCGTCGCCGCCATTCTCAGGAACGATCCGGATACGCTCACCATCTGGGAGTTCGGCTCAGCCGGCGGGATGAATGTGCTCGGGAAACTGAAGTCTTTTCCCTGCATCGGAGATCCGGAGGAAGAACTGCATATCCTCACATCCACCGAGTTCAACATGACGACGGACTCCGATCTCTTCCGGAGAGGAGGAAACGGCTGGCCGCTTTTCCAGGGGCGTACCATCCATCATTACAACGCCAGCTTTGGTCCTGTGGAACGCAGGGTGGATCCCGTGGAGGGAGAGAAAAGGCTTGCCCGGCGCCGGCGCTCTTCGCCGGACGAACTCCCGGACAGAAACTACCGGCTCGCCTGGCGCGTTATCGCCCAGGCCACGGACAGCCGCAGCCTCATCGGCACTGTCATCCCGCCGCGGGTCTTCTGCGGCAACGCCCTCAACGCGGCGGAAATCATATATAAGGGGAAGATGGTATCGGATCCGGAACTTCTCTCCGGTTTGAACGTTATCCTCTCCTCCCTGTGCACCGACTTTTACGTGCGCCTGCGTTCGGCCAAGAACGTCAGCGCCTTCATCGTCAAATCCGTTCCCGTCCCGAGGGATATACCGGCCATCAGGAAACTCGGCCGCCTCGCCCTTCCTCTTTACCTCGGTGCAGCGTTTGCGGCTTTCCGCGGCAGCGTGCCGGAAATGCCGGATCCGGAGGAAAGGATTCGGCGTATTGCTCTCCTCGATGCCATGACGGCGCGCCTTTACGGACTCGGTTCTGAGGAATACGGCCTGGTGCTGGATTCGTTCCCGCTGCTCGATGAGGTGGTGAAACGTCTGTACAGGGAAGCTTTCGGGAGAGAAGAGAAAAATGGTTTCTGATTCGGAGCCACACCTGGGGGAGGATCTGCCCCTTCTCCCCTCACTGATCTGATTTCAGAGAAAATTTCGATGGCTTGCCGTCACCGCGGACCTGAAACCCCTGTTTCGTTTTCGTTCAGTGTGTCGGGATCGCCAAAAAATTTGGCCGACGTCATCCTGTGTATACGAATAATTGATGTATTGGCGGAACCTTCCCCTGAGAGGAAGTAAAGCCCTCTCAGGGGAAGGTTCAGGTATTTTCGGAATATCACACCTAAAATCGTGCTAATTCGTTTCTATTCATTTACGAGTTTGTTGGTCACGTTGATAAAATCAGCAGGGATAGGCGTTCTCAGGCGCCAGACGATGCTGACAGGGCGGGAACCTTCGTGGCTGACGTAGTCGGCTTCACCGAGGAAGAGGTAGGGCATCTTACCAAGCGTGTCCTCTTTGTACTCGCGCACAAAGAGCAGAATGTGCTGTCCCAGTTTGCGGTGATTGAAGTAGCGCTGGGCCGTGGGAGATTCAGCGGCTGTCGTACTCTGTGATTCCCAGTGGAAGAGCGTGTCGTTTATCGAGTAGTCCTGATACATGGTCGTGGGGGAATAGTCTTTTTCGCTCTTGTTGAGGGTCACGAAGAAGAGGTCGCAATGCTTTTCCTTGATCTGGTAGACGCCCTGTCTCAGACTGGTTGGCATAAGCATATCGAATGCGGCGCATATCTGGTTGCGCGTATAGTGGGCATGGATGCGGAGAGGGCAGGGAAAGAGGAAGGTGTTGTTAAGGCTGCGTCCCCTGATGTTTTTGAGGCGATAGGCAATCAGTTCCTGTACTTCCCCGAGGAGCACGGGTTTTCTGGAAAGGGAAGCCAGTTTTTCCCTGATGACGGCAGCGGCTGTCCTGTGTTCGAGTGATGCGTCCCAGAAGGTGAAGTAGAGCATCTTAAGGTACAGATCTTTAAGGGGGGGGGTAATTCCTGGGGAATGCTTTCAGGCTTCGAAAGTACTCTGAGGCAGAAGTGGCAGAATTCGGCGTCGTCAAAGGAGGCGAAGCGCGGCAAGGCCCTGGAGATGAGTTTTTCATCCGGCTCGGTAAATTCTTTCCTGCACCCGGCAATGGTGGCGAGGCGCATGAAACCTTCCTTGCGTGAACTCTTGTAAATATCCGTGAGGGGGATACGCGCGAAGGCAAGAAAATTTTCGAGTGACAGGGGTTCGCCCGTGCTCTGAAAATCCTGGAGCAGACTGATGAGGTGGTTCTTTGTGGCGAGCTGGTGCCGGATGTTATCGAGGACGTAGTCCTGTGCGATCCGCTCAAGCTGGACGCAGCAGCCACTCGGGACGTTGGGTAAGCCGCTTTTTATCTCTTCACTGATGCTGCGCTTCGTTTTCCTCACGAGGGCGGCGAATTTTTCAGCGAAGCGGTATTTCCGGTTCGCCTGTCCGATGAAGTCGAGGACAGTCAGGAATTCTTTGCCCGGCGCGAGGCGCAGGCCTCGGCCGAGCTGCTGTAGGAAAATCGTGAGTGACTGCGTCGGCCGCAGGAAAAGAATGGTGTCGATATTGGGGATATCGACGCCTTCATTGTACAGGTCGACGACGAAGATGAAGCGGATTTCACCGCTCTCGAGAGCGGCCTTTGCTGCATGCCTCGCGTCATCCTGCGAGAGGCCTGAGAGGTCCCGTGAGGGGATGCCAGCGGCATTGAAGCGATTGGCCATGAATTTTGCGTGTTCACAGGAGACGCAGAAACCGACGCCGTGCACGGTGGAAAGGTCCGTCGTGTAATGCCGGAGGTTGCGGATGATGTTATCCACGCGCTGTTCCGCAATTTTTGCCGAAAAGACATAGACCTTGTTGAGGTCGCTTGTCTGGTATCCGCTCCTTGTCCATGCGAGCTGGGAGAGATCCACGGTGTCCGTGACGCCGAAATAGTGGAAAGGCACGAGCATACTCCGCTCTATGGCTTCAAAGAGGCGGAGTTCCGTAGTGATGTGCCCACCAAAATACGTAAGGATATCTCCCCCATCCATGCGCTCCGGTGTAGCCGTGAGACCAAGCAGAATTTGGGGCTGATAATAATCGAGGAGCTGCCTGTAGCTTTGCGCGGCGGCGTGGTGGACTTCATCGATGACGATGTAATCATAGGCGTCTTTCGTCGTCTTTTTCCACCATTCTCTGGATTTGAATGTCTGGATTGAGAGAAAGAGGTGATCAGCGTCCTCATTACCGGTTAGAGAGTGAGCACCCACGAGAAGGCTCCCGAAGTTTGGATCCTGCAAAATACCCCGGAAGCAGGAAAGGCTCTGTTCGAGGATTTCTTCGCGGTGGGCGACAAAGAGCAGGGAGCATTTTTCACCGGGGTGTTCCCGCATGAAGCGCAGATAGTCAAAAGCCGCGAGAACGGTTTTCCCCGTGCCCGTAGCGGCGACGACGAGATTCCTGTAGTTGTTGCGCAGTTCCCGCTCGGCCGCGATTTCGTCAAGCATCTGGCGCTGGTAGGCGTAGGGCCGGATGGTAAAAAGATAGGAGGTCAGGGCTGTTCCCGGGTGGCGTTCCTCCTCGAGGGCGGCTTCAAGGCGGGGCTTATCAGTGAGAGTGTACGGCTCGAAATCAGGCGACTGCCAGTAGGATTCGAAGGTTGCCTGAACTTTTGCCGTAGTGGTAGGGGAATCGTACCTGGTGAGCTTGATATTCCATTCAAGGCCGCTCGTGAGCGCTGCGCCCGAGAGGTTGGAGGAACCGATGTAGGCCGTGTCAAAGCCTGTTTCCCGATAGAAGATGTAGGCCTTGGCGTGAAGGCGCGTCCGCTTCGTGTCATAAGAGATGCGAATCGTGGTATTCTTCAGACTTGCTATATCATCGATGGCTTTGCTGTCGGTGGCTCCCATATACGCTGTTGCGATGACGCGCAGCCGGCCACCGCGCTGGGTGAACGCCTCAAGCTGGGGACGAAGGAGAATGTAGCCGCTCCATTTGATGAACGAGACCAGCAGATCAATTCTGTCCGCACTCTGGATTTCCTTTTTGAGCTCAGACTCCATGGAGGGTTCCTGATTGGCCGTTCCGGTGAAGAGCGATGTTTCCACAAGAGAGGTTTCGGGACGGGGCAGGTGTTCCCTTGGGGCAAGCGGAAGGGCTTTTTCGTGTGTGATGCCAAGAAGCTGCTTGCCTTCTGCGTCGATGAGGTCTTCGTCGCTTGTGTCCGCTCCTACACTTGTCCCCTGCGCAGAGCGGGTTCTTTTTCGGATAAGAGAAATGATCTCATTGGCCAGAGAAATCTGCGCAGCAAGGCTGTCCGGAATTGTTGCTTCTTTGCTGTTTTTTGAGGGGCGGGGAGCCTCTCCGATTTCGGAGAGGCCCTGTCTGACAATGCCCGAAAGGTAGCCTGTGAGAACCTCTGCGGCCTCAGCGGGATCGATCCTGCGTTCATCGCTGCGTCCTTCCGGCAGGGTAGAGAGAAGGGTAGCAAGTTTTTCGCTTATGACCTGTTCGTAAAGGCCCGGTTCGAGTTTTTCGCCCATTTTTTTCATGTTTTCGGCCTGATGTAAGAGCTGTATATTCTGAGTGATCTGATTCTTTCGGCAGTCTGATGTCTTTCCCCTGAAGCGTATTCTGGCAGAGGAGAACGTTTCTTGGCTAGCACCTTTTTCAGAGGAAGGAAAGAAGGGGCCCTTTTGTTGACTGACGTTGCACAAAGAACTTCCAGAAAATCTGGAGAAATGAGTCAGACAGACAAAATACATTCAAGTTTAACTTGAAGAATTTTTTTAAGAAAACTAGCTAAATATCTTTTGCTTACCTGAAATCTCACTTAAAATTCACCACTATGCACACATACACTGAGAGTACCCGCCGCAATATCCTGTTCGCCGTCATGCTGGCTTCCTTTCTCACGCCCTTTGCCGGGAGCGCGCTTTCGGCCGCTCTTCCTGACGTTGGACGGGCCTACGGCGCGGGACCTGACAGTCTGGCCTGGATTCTGCAGTCTTTCCTGCTCGGCTGCATCGTGTTCATGCTGCCCGTAGGCAAGGTGACGGAAAAGGTCGGCTGCCGGCTGGTCTTCATGACCGGCATGGCCGTGTTTGTCATCTCGGCCCTCATCGCGCCCCTGCAGACGGAATACGCCGGCTTCCTGGCGTCACGGGCTCTGCAGGGCCTCGGCAGCGCCATGATCTTCGCCACCAACAATTCCATCCTGAGCCTGACCTTTCCTCCGGAAAAACGCGGTTTCGCCATGGGGTGGAACATCAGCATGGTTTTCCTCGGGAGCACGCTTGGCCCCTGTGTGGGAGGACTGGCCAATTTCTACTTCGGGTGGAAGAGCATTTTCTGGATTTTCGCAGCAGTGGGATCCCTCGCTCTGGCCTTTTCCTTTGTCTCCATGCGCGATCCCATGCGCCTGCCGCACACGGGGAAGGGTGCGGACTGCATTGGCATCGTGCTCTACGGACTCAGCATGCTCCTCACCATGGGAGGCCTCGCTGAAATAAGCCGCTGTGACTGGGCGGTCTGGGCCTTCACAGGCGGGATTGTTCTTGCCGTTCTTCTTGTGGTTCTTGAACGCCGTGTGCCGGACGACAAGGCTGTTCTGCCGACGCGTCTTTTCTCCACAAACCGCATGTTCGCGGGGTCCACTCTGGCTGCCGTCATCAACTTCGCTGGCGTCTTCGCCGAGCTCTTCCTCGTGTCCCTGTACCTGCAGTCCGTCCTCGGATTTTCTTCGAGGGAGGCTGGGCTCATTCTGCTCCTGCATCCGCTGCCCATGTGCCTTCTGTCCCCGCTGATGGGCTCGCTCTCCGATCGCGTCGGGTGCACCCGGCTCTGCTGTATCGGCATGGCTGTCATCACCATGGGGCTGGCTGCGGTCGGCGCGTGCGTGTTTTTCCGTCAGTTCTGGCCGCTCCTTCCGGCTCTCGCCGCAACGGGCGTGGGCAGCGCGTTCTTCGGGGCCCCCAACAATTCCGCGATTATGGGTTCCGTGAACAGGGAACAGTATGGTATCGCGTCGGCCATGCTGGGCGCCGCGCGCCTCGTGGGGCAATCCCTCTCCATGGCCCTGGCCGGCGTTGTCCTCACCATAAAGTGGCCCGGCCTCGCTCCGCGCGATCTGCTCGCCCTGGACATTATCATCGCTTTCGCTGTCATGACGGTCCTGACCGCCATCGGTATCTTCGCTTCGGCTCTGCGGCAGCCTGCGAAAGACCCAGCGGCGTGACAGTGGAGTGTTTTTGCGCCTTTTTTGAGATATTTTTAAAGTAAAACTTTAATTTTATGCCTGTTCCGGCACTCGACAGCAGAGACGGGATAGTGCATAATTACCAATCTCTAAGATATATGCCGTTTTCAGGGGAGGGCTTTACCCTCCCGCCACAGGCCGCGCGTTCCGCAGAGAGGGACTCCGGCAACTTCTACCTTTAGGTCAATCTCATGCAGTACGAACTTCCCACCATTGTCCTCGTGGGGCGCCCCAACGTGGGCAAGTCCACGCTTTTCAACAGGCTGATCCGCAGCAACCGCGCCATCACACACGATATGCCCGGCGTTACCCGCGACGCTCTTCAGGGCGTGGTGCGCAGAAAGGACAAGCCGGAATACGGGATCGTGGATACAGGGGGCGTGACGCTGGACGAACGCGCCGTTGTGCAGGACGGCCCCGCGGGCATCCGCGGCTTCGAGAAGGAAATTCTGGCCCAGGTGGATCGCTGCGTGAAGGACGCCATGGGGCTGGCCTTCGTCGTAGACGGCCAGTCGGGCATGCTGCCCGCGGACAAGTTCCTGGCCAATCACATCCGCAGGCTGGGCCTGCCCGTGCTCTGCGTCGTCAACAAAGTGGATGGCGCGGAACAGACTTATGAGCGCACCGCCGAATTTCACGGCTTCGGGTTCCCCATCATCGCGGTCTCCGCTGAGCACGGACATAATCTCGACGAGCTCGCCGACGAGCTGGCCAGGCTCATTCCCAAGGATGCCTTCGGCGCCAGGCTCGAGCGTCCGGCCCTGCGGCTTGCGCTGCTCGGGCGTCCCAACGTTGGCAAGTCTTCCATCGTCAACGCGCTTGCCGGAGAGAGCCGGCAGATTGTCTCTGATGTGGCCGGTACCACCCGTGACAGCGTGGACGTGCGTTTTACCGTTGATGGCGAGGACTATGTCTTCGTGGATACGGCGGGCGTCAGGAAACGCGCCCGCATCACCGACACGGTAGAGAAGTATTCCGTGAACTCAGCCATCAAGTCCGCCGGCAAGGCCGACGTGACCCTGCTGACCCTCGATGCCAGCGAAGGTGTGGGCAGCCAGGACAAGCGTCTCATGGACATGCTGGACACCCGCAAGATCCCGTTCATCATTATCATCAATAAATCGGACCTCATCCATCCCTCGAGGATGAAGGACGTCGTCGAGGAAGCCAGGAAGATGCTGGGCTTCTGCAAGCATGTCCCGATACTGATTACCTCAGCCGCGCGCGGAACCGGCCTGGACCGCATTCTGCCCATCTGCCGCCGCCTGCATGAGGAATGCGGCGTGCATGTGTCCACGGCAAAGCTCAACAGGGCCATGAAGGAATCCCTTGACGCCCATCAGCCGCCTCTCGTCAAGGGCGTCCGCGCCAAGTTCTTCTATCTGACCCAGGCTGAGGAGCAGCCGCCGACGTTCGTGTTTTTCGTGAGCGATGCCGATCGCGTACCGACCACCTACGCGCGCTACCTTGAAAACAGCCTGAGGCGCATCTTTGAGATTAAGTATGCGCCCATGCGCGTCAAGCTCCGCTCGAGCCATAAGAAGTAGGAGCTTCCGAAAAGAGCAAACTTCAGCGCCCGCCTTCCATGACCGGAAGACGGGCGTTTTTGCGTCTTTCACTGCCTTTTCTCCACGACCCGGTTCATGGTGGAGAAGCATGTCAGGAACGTTCCGGGGGGCAGAGGCCGCTTCTTCTGACACAGGGCTTCCTGTCCCCCTGGGGTTGCCTGATTGTGCCGGCCCCCTCGGCAGTGATTTTACCCTGGGGCCGGCCGGTATATTTTTGGGCCGTGAGCCGTGGTTCCGGCTGTTCTGAAGATTTGCCGGAGGCGGAAATCTTTTCTGATCTTCTCTAAATCATGCACATTTCTCTCTCCTCTGGGACAAAAAAAAGTTTTTGTGAAAAAGATGTTTCCCTGAGGGATGCCAGGGGCATTCTTTTTTCGAACAGTCTGAGGTGAGAGCATGACAGAACGCGTGGATGTGGACAAATCCTGGAAACTCCTGAGGGATGATATCGATGTGGCGATGGAGGGACATGAGGGGTCGATGGAAACTGCGGTGCCGGGTATGGTCTTCTATCGCTATACAAAACAGTATCCGAGCCATACCAGCTTTCTGCGTCCCCGCGTGGTCGTGGTTCCACAGGGAAAGAAGTATCTGCGCGTGGGTGACAAAGAATATATGTACGGCTCTAGGCTCTGCCTCGTGACCGGCATAGATATGCCCGTTGTCAGCTGTGTCGCGGAAGCCACGGAAGACAAACCGTACCTTGCGCTGAGCCTGGATATCGACGCGGTACTCATCGCCGACCTTTCCGCGAAGACGTCCTCCGTCGGCGGCGGCCTGCGTTCCGTCTGCGGCGCACAGGTCACGGAAATATCCCCGGAGCTTCTTGATGCCTTTGTCCGCTTGGTGGAACTCACCCGCACCCCCGACGAGCTTCCCGTCATGAGCCCGATACTCGTGCGCGAGGTGCACTACCGGCTCCTGAAAAGTCCGTTCGGCCAGCTTCTGCGCTCCCTGAGCGCTTTCGGCTCTCCCGGAAGCCAGATTGCCCAGGCCGTGGGCTGGCTCAGGAATAATTTCCGCAATCCGGTGACTATTGAGGAGCTTTCCCTGCTCTGCCACATGGCGCCGTCCACATTCCACCGTTACTTCAAGGAAGTGACGACGCTGAGCCCCCTGCAGTACCAGAAAAGGCTGCGGCTTGAGGAGGCCAGGCGGCTTCTTCTCAACGGGAGTTCCGTCACGGAATCCGCGTACGCCGTGGGGTACGAGAGCGTGACCCAGTTCAGCCGTGAGTACAAGCGGCTTTTCGGCGACTCGCCCAAAAACAGCGTCCTCAGACTGAACGGCATGGTCAGGGGAAAACAGGAAAAAAACAAAAACTGAGCTGTCCGTCACGGACACCTGAGAGCCCGGCAGGCCGGAGATCCTGCGCCCCGGCCTGCCTTTTCAGTCTTTTCAGCAGACGCCGTTCAAATCGATGCCTCCACTTTCAGTGATGACGTCATAGCTTTCCGCGCAGGAGGATGGCGTGAGGATTCTGACGCGTGAGGCCTGCGACCAGGCCGCCTGTTTCACCGCGTGCTCCGGAACCAGACCGGAACTGAGCAGGCCGGCGGCGGTGTCGCTGTCCGGGCTCATGTCCACAACGGGAACTCCGTCCGCGAGGCTCATGGACGCCGCAAGGCCAAGACTGTGGCAGAGGAGCATTGTCTGAACTGCGGCTTCCGGTCCTCCCGGCGAGAGCCGCAGCGTTCCATGCCCGGTATGGAAGGCGCCGCAGCCCTCAATGAGTCCCGTGAGAAATTCGCGGCGATCATCCGTGCCGCGCCGGAAGACAAGGGCCGGAATATGGCGGCATCGTCCTTCCGGATCTGTAAAGAGGGCACGCAGGGCGCGGGCGCAGCGGGATCCCCCAAGTATGAAGCGGCCATTCCGGAAAGCGGGGCTGGCATCCGGGAGTCCCGGAACTTTTCCGTGTGCGCAGATCCATGTGATCCAGTCCAGCATGGGCGTGTACCGGGTCAGGGGGAGCACGGCGGCTCTGTTCCTGTCCGGCAGAAGGGAGACGGAGAGAAAGCCCAGGAGCCGCATGCGGCCAGTCAGCTCAGGCGTATCGCAGATGGCGTCCGGCCCGGGCGTGGGCTGGGAGAACGCGAGAGTGCCTGTGAAGCTCTTCCCCAGGGCTCTGAGGGGAACCCGCCTCCAGCCGTCCGTCAGGACCCGGCAGCCGGGGAAGGCGTCAAGCAGGCGGCCTTCGGAAAAAACGAGGCGCCGCATGCCGCCAGCCCCTGGCGTGCGGACAAGAGCCCGCACAGGGACAAAGCCGTTCTCGAGGGAATCGTAGGCGAGGAGCCCGTCTTCCCCGAAGCCGGTGATGAAGAGGTTGGAACCAAAGCGCCGCGGCCTGCGCGGAAATGAAAGCAGCCGGAAAAGACGCGCCAGGGACAGGACGCTGAATCTGTGGCCAGATGGTGTCTTGATGAGAAAGGTGCCTGTCGTCCAGCCCGCCGCTCCAGAGGAGAAAGAAGCCTCTTTCCGGTCCGGAGCGGCTGACGCGGACAGGGCCGGGATCCGCCTGACAGCAGTCCGGCAGGAGGTGGAACTGGGTAAGCCGCCGGGGAGGAGCGGAAGGAAAGCGGGAGAGCAGCCGGAGAGAGTGCGCGTCATCATTCCTGCACCTCCACACCGTTGATGTCATACCCTTCGCCGTCCACGACGAATTCGTAGCTGTCGTTCTTTCCGGTCAGAGGGAGCGCCGCGGACGTCGAAAAACGGGCCGTCCTCACTTCGTCCTGTCCGTTGCCGTCCACCACCGCCATTTCCGCGGACTCACAGAGACGGAGAAACGCGGGCGATGGCGGGATTTCGAGAACCGTATGCGGGGCCGCCATGGAAAGGCGTGTATTGAGTCCGAGGCTCAGGCAGAGCATCTGGAGACGGACAGCCAGCTCAGGGGATGAGAGGACAAGCCGCACAAGGCCGTTTTTTCTGTCCCGTTCTCCCTTCCGGTCGGCGATGCGGGCCAGAAAGAGAAGCCGGCTTTCCCTGCTCCTTCCGAAAAGACCGGCGCGTGTGCGTGAGGACGCCTTTCCGCCGTCACGCGGAAGAAATTCCGCGCCTGCCGGCTGCCTCCGGCTGAGGCGGGCGTGCCCTGCGTATCCGCAGCGCTTTTCCTGGGGCAGGACCACGTCCAGCATCCGCCCTCCGGCGAACGAAAGGTGTGCCCATCCGCCACTGTTCCGGCGGCGGTTCAGGAAGAGCAGGGGGAGAAAACCATCGGCTGAGGAGGAAAAGACGGCCACACCCCTTTCCCGCAGATCAATCTGCCCGGTGTCCCCTGAGACGCGGCTTCCGAGCCGTTTTTTCAGAAGCCTGAACAGGGCCGCGGCCGGAAGGACAAAGGGCGTACGCGCGCTCAGGACCGGGATGAGGAAGGTGCCCGTTGACCATCCTGCAAATCCTGTGACACCGCAGCGAAGGGGAAAAGACTGTGCGCCTGCTTCGTTTTTCTGCGTGGGACTCACCAGAACAGTCTGCTTCATCGTGCTGGAACCTGTGGAAAATTTCATGCGGCTGAACCTCCGGCCCTGATTCCATTAAGAGAGGACTGAGGGCCTTTTTGAGGTGAAGGCGTAAACCGTCGGCGACGGCTTGCCAGAGAAGAGCCGGGGCAGGGGCTCCCCGGCAGCCATTTTAATAAATCGTTCTCATAATAGAACGTTTTACAAATTGGGAAAAAACCGTTTCCCCGGAGTGGGGCAGGTACGGGGGGATATACCTTCGAAGGAGCCGGATTCCTGAAACTGGGGGAAAAAGGCAGAGAAAAAGTTCCGTCTGCGCTTCCCGCAGTGAAAGCGGGGATTACATACTAATCTCAAAAAAATTCGTCAACAATAATCTGAAAATTTTTTCATAAAAAATTCAGGATCCGGGAAAATCCGGGATTCCCGGCTCAAAAATTTCATTGCAATGCAAGCTAATCATGAGCATAGATTTGATGAGTAACAATAAAAAAATATTTTTTCATATAATATTACATTGGTTTTTGCGTGTTCGCATTACAATATTGCATGATTCATTTGCTTTATACATCGCTGACGATCCGGGGATAGGCTCTGATCCTGCCGCCCCCCGGACTGTCTTTCTCTCCCGGAGAGGAAAGGAGCCGCGGGCTCCGGCAAGGTTTTCTGCCAGCGCCTTCCGGTATGTCTCTGGCCCGGGGCTGTGGCGGGTGCCGGATGAAACGTGTATGGTGGCGCCACACCGGCAGAAACCGGCCGCGTTCCGCTCATCCCGGTTCGCGGGTTTGAGAGAATCAGGCAAAATTCAGAAAGGATAAGGGCTTTTTTCGCCCGTGCGGACAGAGTAGTTTTCCGACAGGCCGCTCAGGAAGGCACCGGGCCGGGGCGGAAGTTCAGGAGGCATTGCGATATGGACAGAATTCAGATGGCGAAGAGCAACATGGAAAAATTTTTCGGCAGGGGAGCCGCTCCTCTCGAAAAGACGGATCCCGAGTTTGCAGCTATCCGCGACAGGCTCATCTACGGGCAGATTGCCTCACGCGGCACGCTCAGCGACAGTCTGCGCATGCTGGTGACCCTGGTATCGCTGACGGCCGGCCAGAATCTTGATGGATTCAAGGAGCAGGTGAAAGCCGCCCTGAGAGCCGGACTTACGCCCATCGAGATTCGCGAGGCTCTGTATCACTGCGCTCCCTATGCCGGCCTTCCCCGCGCCGAGTCCGCCGTCCGTCTTGCGGATCAGGTTTTCCGCGCCTCGGGCGTTGATCTTCCGCTCCCCGATGCCGCCACGGTGACCGAGGAGACCCGCTTTAAGGATGGTCTCGCCGCCCAGAAGGCCATTTTCGGGGACTCTATTGACGAGATGCACAAAAACTGCGCGCCGGGACAGAAGGATATCATGGTGGACTATCTTTCCTCCTATTGCTTCGGCGACTTCTACACGCGCCGCCACCTCGATCTGAAGACCCGGGAGCTTCTCACCTTCTCCATCATCGCCACACTCGGAGGCTGTGAGCCCCAGCTCAAAGCGCACACCCAGGGCTGCGCCAATATGGGCCTCACCAAACAGAATCTTGTGGATGCCATCGCCTGCCTTGTGCCTCTCATCGGATTTCCCCGGTCCCTGAACGCGCTCGGCTGTGTCAACGCTGTCCTCGCTGACTAGAAAAATTTTTCCGCCATGGCAGCACGTTCCGATACTTTCGTCGATTCCCACGTCCTCTTCGACTTCGGCCGTTCGTCCCGCATCGGCCTTCCTGAAGCCGTTTTCTGCGAGGGGAAGCCTTTCTCTTCTCTCAAATCCCTGCTTTCCCGCTTCGGACGGGGATCCGGGCATCCCATTCTCTTCACGAGGCTTTCCCCTGACGTCTTCGGGAGCATGCCCGGGGAAATTAAGGAGGCCTATGACTACGATCCTCTGTCCCGTACAGCCTTCGGGGATACCATGCCGGAAAGAAAGCGCGGCAGCGTGGCCATTGTCTCGGCCGGCACGGCTGACGGCTTCGTCACCTTTGAGGCTGCCCGGACGCTGACCTATCTCGGCGTGCATAACGAGGTCTTTGAGGATTGCGGGGTGGCCGGTCTCTGGCGCCTCACGGAAAAGCTTCCCGCCATCAATGCCTGCGACTGCGTCATCGTGGTGGCCGGGCTGGACGCTGCGCTCCTCAGCGTGGTCGGGGGCCTCATCTCAAAACCGCTTTTCGGAGTGCCCACGTCTGTGGGTTACGGCGCCGCGGAGGGCGGAAAAGCCGCGCTCGCCAGCATGCTCGCGAGCTGCGCTCCTGGCGCCTGCGTGCTCAACATCGATAACGGCTACGGCGCCGCCTGCGCCGCGGCAAGGGTGATACATGCCATTGAACACAACAACTGACGCTCTCAAAACAGGTACTGTCCTTACGGTGCGCGCGTATTCCGGCATAGCCGGAGATATGATGCTCTCCGGTCTTATCCGGATGACCGGCATCGGCGGAGAAGGTCTGCAGAAACGTCTCGCCGCCATCATGCCCGATCTTTCGGGCAGCGCAGTCCTGGAGCCCGCCTCTGTGCAGCATATCGCGGGCTGGCGCCTCAGGGTCAGCCTGCCGCACCAGCACGAACACCGCACGCTTGCTGACTGTGAGAAGATCATCGCCGCTTCCGGCATGGACACGGGCGCAAAGGAGACGGCGCTGGCCGCGTTCCGCCTTGTCGCCGGAGCGGAGGGCAGGGTGCACGGCGCAAAGCCGGAAGAAGTTCATTTCCATGAAGTCGGTGCCCTCGACAGCATCCTCGATATCTGCCTCGCCTCCCAGCTTTTCCACGAGCTCAATCCCGGCCGGTTTGTTGTGAGTCCCCTGCCTGTGTGCGACGGCAGCATCGCCTGCGCCCACGGTGTCATCCCCTGTCCCGCTCCGGCTGTCACCGAGCTCCTTGAGGGCATACCCGTGCGGCCGTTTTCCGGGGAGGGGGAAACGGTGACACCCACCGGACTTGCCCTCCTCCGGGCCATGGGCGCGGAATTCGGGCCGTGGCCGGCCATGCGGATCGTGCGTATGGCCCGCGTCTATGGAAATACGGTCTTTCCTGACGCACCCAATGGCGCGCTCTTTGCCTTCGGTGCCTCATTTTAGAACGGGCAGCTCTTTCCCCTTCCGGCTGCGCTGCGGCCAGAGAGCCTCCTCCGGACATTCACGCCGGGAGCTTCTCTTTCTTCCGCTTTCTGCAGCAGTCTGTCCATTCCCATCAGCAGGATACGGACGGCCGCGGCGCGGCCGGTATCTGAACGCGGGAGTTTCTTCCGCAGGAGAAAACCATGAAAAATCTGTTTGCGTATGATGGCGGCCTTTCCAGACGTTCTTTTCTGGCGGCTTCCGCAGCCGGCCTCTGCGCCCTGTCCCTCTCTCCCCTGGATGCCATGGCCGCTGACGCCGGCAGCTGGGGCAAAATTCTTGTGCTCTATTATTCCCGCAGCGGCAATACCAGAGCCGTGGCCGAGGAAATTCATACAAAGGTGGGCGGCGATATCTTCCAGCTGAAGACAGCCAGGCCCTATCCCGAAAGTTATGACGATGTCGTGGAAATAGCCAAGAAGGAAAAGACTTCCAACGCCCGCCCCGCTTACGCCGAACCCGTCCCGGATCTGAATTCCTTCAATACTGTCTTTATCGGCTATCCCTGCTGGTGGGGCACCATGCCCATGGTGTTCTTCACTCTCCTTGGGAAGTATCCCCTTGCCGGAAAGACCATTGTGCCCTTCACCACGCACGGCGGCAGCGGCTTCGGCGACAGCCTCAGGGATTTGAAGAGACTCTGCCCGAAGGCGAAGATTCTCCAGGGCCTCGAAGTACGCGGCACGGCCGCCCACAGCTCGGAGGATCGTGTTAGCTCCTGGCTGAAAAAACTGGGCTTTGTGCTCTAAATTTTTTCCCGGTTTTCCCCGGACTCCGGGCCGCAGGGAGCGGCACGGGGCCGGATACCCTGAACAGAACGCCATTCCGGACTGATATCCGGAGTGGCGTTTTCTGTTTTCCGGCCTGCTCCATTTTTTGTCCGGGTCCCGGGGACTTCCTGTCATGGAGTCAGAAAGGGGCAGACCGGACCTGATGCCGGGACACGGCCGCAGCCAGGTGTGCCGGCGCAGGGGGGGGATATACCGGATCCTCTGAAAAGAACTGTCAGGCTAAGAAAAACGTTCTTTATATGGCAGCGGGGAAAGGCGGGCGGCCGCTTTTAACAGGTGATACTGAAGCAGTGGGAGAATGCATTTCGCTGCAGGGGCTGGCACAAAACGGCTTATTCTGCAGTCTGGCGGAATTATTCAGAAATGATGCGGTGCGTCCTGTCTCGGTTTATGAATTTTTGTGAAATCATGAACAGAACTAGCATAGACTAGTAAAGCTTTCGCTTTTCCACTTTAACAACAGGGCCGCTGTCTTTGAGCAGATAGGCCGGATACGCGAGGTTCCCCGTGGCACGCTTTTTGGCGGAAGCGACGCCTACTGGCTGAAAAAGGGCGTCTGTGCACTGACCTGTGTCAATGCGGGCGGAAAGGAGTATTCCTTTCTTTATTTCGAGGAAGGAATGCTATTCGGATTCGTGCCGGTCCTGGAACGGTATTACGCCATAAATGGCATGGGCAGGGTGAACAGCTCGAAATTCTTTTCCGGTTTTCTCACGAAGACGGACTGCGTCATCGTTGATATTCCCGCCCAGATTTTTCTGGAACAGGTCCGGAGCAACCCCCAGATCCGGTCCGCGGTCATGCGCGCTGCGACGCTCAATCTTGTGAATATGCTCACGCATTCCATGGTGCTTTCCGCGCTGCCTGTAGCGGCGCGCGTGTGCTACCTGCTTCTGGAGTTCGCCCCTGAAAAGCCGCCGTATGTGCTGCCCCAGTTTCTCAGCTACGATGAGATAGCGACGCATCTTGATATGCACGTCATCACGGTGACCAAGATCTTCAGGGCGCTCTTCGCGAACGGTATTCTTGAGAAAAAGGGCCGGCAGCGCGTCGTCGTTGGCCCGGATCGCCTGCTGGCCATCGTGAATCTGGAGCAGGAACTCGAATACGCCGGAAAATAGGCTGTCTTCTCCGGGAAGGCTCAGCAGGCGTCATGCTGCGCACAGGGCCCGTATCTTCCCCTTTTTTCAGTGTATCGCTTCCCCTGCGGGGGATACAGAAAAGTCTGAGCTCCGTGAAAAGGCCTGCCTCTTCCGTCTGGGCTCCCTGCCGGGGAACAGGGGAAAGCCGGAGAATGTACTTTTTTTCACCCGTACTAGCCCAGACTAGGGTTCCTCCCTGTTCCGTACACTAGTCTTAACTAACTCCTGAGAAACATGCGGGTGCCGCGCGGACGCGGCGCTGTGTCTGGGCTGTATCAGGCTCCGGCTTCTTTTATGAACGCTGCCGGGGTTCAGGGGATGGACTCCGGAAGGCCGGAGCTTTCCGGCCCCTGACTCTGAAACAGCCGTCAGCTGGCAGAGCGCGGCGGCCAGCCCGGCATCCCGTGATTTCCGACAGGGGAACGGCTGGGGTAAGACAGGTAGTTTATGTCTAAAGAGGTGAGAGAACCCGTAATGGCTGGCAGGCCATTGCGAAGAGGAGAGCATGCGAATGCATTGGCTTAAAGGTATTTCGCTTGGAGTCATAGGTCTTGGCCTGATTTTAAACACTCCTTCCCAGGGACAGGCCATCGATTTCAAGGTCAAGGGACAGTGGCAGATTAACTTCGGTGTTTCCAATGTGCCGGACGGGCGGGGCAGGGGCTCCGACTCCTTCATGGCCAATCAGCGTTTCAGAACGACCATCGAGGCCAGGGCCAGCGAGAATGTCAGCGCAACCATTGGTTTTACCATGCCGAACAACACGGCCAACCAGGCCTGGGGCCGCGCCGGATCCAGCATGGGTGCTGACGGCGTGGATGTCGGCGTGTGGCAGGCCTATATCGACTGGAATATTCCCAATACGCAGATTGCCACGCGCATGGGCATTCAGTATCTCATCATGCCCGGCTTCGTGACCGGATCGAACCCCGTGTTCAGCCGTAACATGCCCGGCATCAGCATGCATGCCCCGGTCTGGTCCAACAAGGAATGGAATGTGGGCGCCACTTTCTTCTGGGCCCGTCCGTACAATGACAACTATTCGGATCCTGACGAGACGAGGAGCAAAACGCTTGATAACCTCGACGTTTTTGCCCTGTCCGTTCCGATCACCACGCAGGGCCTGAAGATCAATCCGTGGGTTATAGGCGCCCTCATTGGCCAGAACAGCCTCAAGTCTCTCCCGTCCGGCGGCCCCGGCGCCATGTACGCGCCGCGCGGCGGCCTCACTCCTATCCTCGGCAGCGGCGGAACCTTCGCTTCCACCTTCGACAAAGGCCGGCGCTGGCACACGGACACCGACTGGGGCGGAGGCGGCTGGGGCGGCCTGACCGCCGAGATTAAGACCTTCGCTCCGTGGGAATTTGCCATTGAAGGCGCGTACGGCGAAGTCGACATGGGCGAGATCAAGCACTATACCCAGTTCGGCGACAAGAAGGGCCGCACGTTTGATCTGCACCGTCACGGCTGGTACGTCGGCGCGCGCGTCGATTATCATTTTGACTGGGGCACCCTCGGCGCCCTCGGATGGTACAGCAGCGGCGATGACGACAACCCGTACAACGGTTCCGAGCGCATGCCCATGTTCAACTCCCAGTGGCCCGTCACGCCCCTCGGCTTCGGCGGCTGCTATACCGACCTGAGCCCCTGGAAAGTGCTTGGCCATGGCGGTGGCTGCGGCCTCACCGGCGGCGTTGCCTACCTGAAGAACGTTTCCTTCATCGACCGCCTCAAGCACACCCTGAAGGTCGGCTATTTCCAGGGCACCAACAGCCCCGAAATGCCCCGCAAGGCCAATATGACGCATTATCCGACGTTCGCCGACGGCCCCATGGCGTATCTCACCACGACTGACCATGCCTGGGACTTCAGCCTGTCGAATACCTACAAGATGTACGAAAATCTCGAGATTAACCTCGAGGGCTCCTACGTCAATCTGTTCCTGAAGAACGACACCTGGAAGGGCGTTGAAGATTCCCAGCACAAGGATAACTGGATCGTGTCGATGACCTTCAACTACACGTTCTAGGTTTCCTCTTCCAGAGAAATGCAGAAGGCGCTCCTCCGGGGGCGCCTTTTCTGATCTCTCATCCTGACGGGGAAAGGCTTCCGCCGCTCACGGCCTCCTGTCCCCTGCAGTCCATGAAGCTGCCGCGTGACGGGCGGGACATTTTTATGGCGCGCTTCGGATTCCTTCATCCGGCCCCGCGGCCCAGAAGGGGATTCAGAGACTGATCCTCCAGCCGCCGGTTCAGTTCCGTCACAGTTTTTCTGCCGGAAAATTCCGCTGCAGATCGGACGGAGACGTGTCCGCCAGAGAAACGGGGTGTTCCGGGGTCTCAGGATCTCCCGCTCATGAGGCGGCAGGAGGAGCTCTGATAACGGTCCTCCCGTCCATGCGGGCCGCCTTTCCCTGAAAAGTCCCGGAGGAAACGGAAGGCAAACAATCTGGGAAATCTGTCCTTTTATGGACAAAAAAGCAAAAATGCAAGATTTTGCTTACCAGCCTGCGGAAAATACTTTATACTCACTGGAAAATTGCCAAAAGGGGCGGCTGACTGCCGGGGGGCTGATCCGGCAGACGGCCGCCTTTTTTGATCGTTCCAGAAAGTCTAGAACGGCGCGGGGGCGGGGGAACCGGGCGTTTCCGGCGCCGCTTCCGTGCCGCTGTCCGGCCTTTGCCCGGCCGGGCGCATGCTCTGCATGCCGGCCGGGAGGCTGCGCAGGGCCTCGCGCTCCCTGTCGAGTTCTTCCTGGAAGTCGGCGGAGGCGGGGAGAGCGCCGTTTCCGGTCATGAGCGTTACCGGCACGCTGGTTTTGCCGTCGTGGAGGCGGTGGAAGCCGGTGACGATGTCGTCCTGGTTGCGGGTGACAAGGTACTGTCCGCCGGTGATCTCCTGCCGCTCCTGTCCCGGGAAGGGGAAGTGCGTGTGCAGGAGGGCCCTGTAGAGGAGCTCACCTGTCTGGTGGAGGACGCGGCGTCCGCCATATCCGGTGCCGAAGGCGCCAGGCTGCGTGAACGAACGGCTGACCCGGCAGCTTTCGCCTGTGAGCACGTCGAAGCCGGCGAGTTTTTCGCCGCTCGTGACTGAGACCTTGCTGAGGATGTCCATGATCCACTCCGCGCGTCCGGCAGGAGTAGCGAGCCGCGCCATGGCGGCTCCGGGATCATTCTGTCCTTTTGCCTCGGCCTCGGCCACCCTGTTGAGAAGCCAGCTGCTGAGACGTACGGCGCCGGCGGCTTCTCCTTTTTCGTTGAGCAGGCGCACGATCATGTCTGGAGCCACGGGGCTGTCGCGTTCGGTCGGCATGCCGTCAGGTCCCTGGACAAGCCGTTTCTGAAACTTCGGGTCCGCGAGCCAGGCTTCGAGTGTTCTGCGGGCCTCTTCTTTCCCCTCTCCGTTCAGAACCCGGATGTGGCGTTCCGGATACCAGGACGTGACGCTGAGCCGGCCGAGACTGGAAGGCTGGGAGCCGTCAGTCTCGGCTGCCTTCGCTGCCTCTCCCGTGAATTTCTCCATGACATCGCGTGCGGCCAGGGAAGCGGCTTTTGCCGTAGCTCTGGATGCCGGCGGCGCAGGATTCGCGGAGAGATTTCCTGACTGCCGCGAACCACTTCGCGTCGAGTACCATGCTTACCGAAGAGACGCGGTCCGCTGTCATGTGGTCAAGCTGGCGCACCTCTGCGCCTTCCTCATTTTTAAAGTTGCCGAGCACGGTGAACCAGCCCGCCCGGCATTTCAGGCTGCCGTCCCCGGCGAGAACCGGTCCGCCCGAGCGGGGATCGCGGAGGGGCACCACGCGCTGACAGAACATGACGGGCTTTTCCGCGTCAGGCAGACTCTCGATGTCCACGAGTTCGCCGTACCTGCCGCGGCGTATGCCGGGCGTGGCCGCGTAGACCATGACACTGAGATCGTGACGGTTCGGGGAAACGCCTGTGGCAGAGCCGTCGGCGCGCTCTTCCTGATCCGTGGAGAGGCGCATGAAGACCTTTTCATGGCTGCAGAGCGTCTCGCCGTAAAAACCGGAAATGGTGCCGACAGGACCCGTGCGCACGCTGCCGTCCGGATTGCGGAGGGGCTTTCCGCCCACCATGACGGGGCCTTCCTGTGGCCTGCCGGTCTGTTTGTCCAGGACAGGGACGCGTTCGTAGCGGAGCATCCGCACGGCGAGCGCCGCGTTCCGGGGAACGTCACCGTTAAGACCCGCGCTGCCATTCCCGGGAGCGCTGCCGGATAGGGGAATGTCGATGCGGCTTGGCATAATATACCTCCTAAAAAATATCTGGCGTTCCGCGTTTTACGCGGGGCAGGGTGGTGCCGAGTCTGTTTCTGAGTCCCGAGATCACCCTGTCCGTGGGATCCGAGACACGGATGCCGCTTCGTGAGGCGCTGACGGCGACCATGCCGCCGCTCAGCTTTGCCGCAGCGCGGGAAAGCGCGCCCAGTCCGTTGTCCACGGCGGTTTCAGCGTTTGTGACGGCGTAATCGCAGGCGTAATCAAGCGCCTCCCGGGCCGCGTCGTTCATGGTTCTGCGCAGTGCCGCCTCCACGGCTGACCAGTCGATGCTGATGCCGGCGAGGGAGCCTATCCTCATCTGGTAGGCCCTGCGGATGAACTCCGCGCACTGCTCCGCCGCGTCGGCTGACTCTGTGTGAATGAGGGAGCCGCTGCCCCCGGTCAGGAGGCGCACGCGGGCGGCGTGCCGCTCCTGGGGGGTGGAAAAGGAACCGGCAGGCCCGCAGTCAGCCGCCGCCATGGCAGAATCCGTGTCTGTCAGGAGCAGAGGCAGAACCAGGAGAAGGACAGCCGCCGGAGCGGAACGCGGAACAATGGAACAGAAGAGAGTGTGCATGCCTGTTCCTCCTGAAGCGTATTTATTGAAAAACGATTATAATGTCAAAAACTTTTTAAAAATATATAAAAACGCCTGCGCGGACGGGGAATCCGTCCCGGATCCGGACCTTTTTCCTGCCCTGTTCCGGTTCAGGGAAGATAGGTAAAAAGGGACGCCGCCTTGCCAGAAGAGAAAAAACCACGTATATTTCCGGAGTATTGCGTCACGGGCGTCAGACGCTGTGACGCGTTTTTCTTCCCCCTGTGAGAAGCGGCCCTGCCTCAGGCAGCGTTTCTCTTCCGCGTCTTTCTCCGAGGTTTATCCGGTATGCGTGACAGTGTTCTTCTCCTTTCGGCCTCTCCCCATAAAAATGGAACAACGTCCCGGATTTCGGCTCTGATTGAGGATGGGTGCAGGAGGGCCGGATTCAGGACGGCCGTGCTCGATTTCTCGGGGATGAACTTCCTCGGGTGCACGCACTGCGGCACCTGCAGCCAGCGTCTCCGTCACTGCCCGCTTGAGGGGAAGGATGACTGCAGCGAGACCTTCGCCACCATCATTGGCTCGCGGTATCTTGTTATCGTGAGCCCCATCTATAATTACGGCCTCCCCGCCCAGTTCAAGGCGCTTGTTGACCGCACGCAGTATTTCTATTCGTCAGGAATCAAACCCCGCATCGCCCCCCGTGCCGCAGTGCTCCTCCTGGCGGGCCGGACAAAGGGGGAGAAACTCTTCGAGGGGGCGCGGCTCACTCTGCACTGTTTCTTCCACACCATGGGCATAGAACAGGTCGCCCTGAAGACTCTGAGAGGGCTGGAATCACCCCAGGATCTGAGCGATGAGCTGCGCCTTGAGCTCAGGAAGTGGGGGGCCGGGCTTTTTACTCCCGGGCAGACTGTTGTCACGGCCGGTCCTGCCAGAAGCACCGCCGGCCTGGTTCCGCGCTCCTGACCGTTTTTTCCCGCGCCCCGGAATCCTTCTTTGTCCGCCTTCCGCCGGCCGCCCTCCATGTTTCCGTGCCCCGGCGCCGTTTCTGTCTTCCGCGCGGAGTTCCCCGTTTCTGCCCTGCGGCCGGAATCTGCCTGATCCTCTCTGCCGCCTGACTCCGGAAAGAGAAAAGGGTCTTCACAAAAGGAAAAGAACAAAATACCCTGCGCCCGGTAAATTTTTCAGGGAGGGTACCATGAAGAAAGTTCTGATTATTTCCACGAGTCCGAGGAAGAACGGCAATTCCGATCTGCTGGCCCAGGCCTTTGCCGAGGGCGCGAAGGAAGCCGGCCATGATGTCGCATTCGTGGCTTTCAGGGAGAAGAACATCCAGTACTGCCGCGGCTGCCTCGCCTGCCAGAAGACGTTCAGGTGTGTCATAAAGGACGACATGGCCGCCATTCTCGAAAGCATGCAGAAGGCCGATGTGGTCTGCTTCGCCACTCCTGTTTATTATTACGCCTGCTGCGGCCAGCTGAAGACCTTCCTCGACCGATGCAACCCGATTTTCCCCCAGGAATACGCTTTCCGCGATGTCTATCTCCTGGCCTCCTGCGCCGACACCGATCCGTCTGCCATTGACGGCACGGTGTCGGATGTGAAGGGCTGGGTGCGCTGCTTCGAAAAGTCCTCCTACCGCGGTTCCATTCTGGCAGCGGGTACGGAGAAGCCCGGCGACGTCAGAAAGACGCCCGCCGTTCTCGACGAAGCCAGAAATCTCGGCAGAAACCTCTAACCGGACGGCCCCTCTGGAACGCCCAGACGGGGCCTTTTCTGATCGCGCCGGCCGGTTTGGGACGGCGGGGAAGAAAGAGCGATGAAGGAACAAGAAAAATCCGGCGTGGAAATCCGTGAATTTCCGGTTCCCGGTTCGGTGAGTCCTCAGATGGCCGCGCTTATGCGCCGCAAACCCTATGCCTGGTGGAACACGCACCTCTCCTCGGAGGCGGAATGGAAGGCATGGGCCGGGGAGCTTTCCTCCCGAAACGGTGCCCTGCTTCCGGCACTCTGCCGCAGAATGCGCGTGCGGTGCGAAGAAGGGCATATGGGAGGCGTGCACGTTTACCGGCTGATCCCGGAGGTGGAGAGTCCGGCGGGAAAGGGCAGGATGCTCCTGCACTTCCACTCGGGAGGCTTTCTCATCAACACGGGAGACGCGGCGCCGCTCGAGGCTGTCATGATGTGTGGCATCACGGGCATGCGGGCGGTCTCGGTGGATTACAGAAGCCTGCCCGATTACGCCTATCCCGCGCCCATGGAGGATGCCGTGAGCGTCTACCGGGAGCTTCTGGAGAGCTTTGCCCCCGGATGTGTCGGCGTTTTCGGGAGTTCGAGCGGCGGGGCCCTTACGCTGGAGCTTGTTCTGCACGCGCGTCTGGCCGGACTTCCCCAGCCTGGCGCCCTGGCAGCCGGCACGCCCTGCACGGATTTCACGCCCACAGGGGACTCTTTCGCGACCAACGAGGGCGTAGACAATGTTCTCGTGAGTTACTCGGGGTGGCTCACTGACGCGGTGCGGATGTTCGCGGCGGGTCACGATCTGACGGATCCCCTGATCTCTCCCATCCGCGCCGACCTCTCCGGTTTCCCGCCGGTCATGCTTACCTGCGGCACGCGGGATCTTTTCCTCAGCAGCACGGTGCGCATGCACCGGAAGCTCAGGGAGGCCGGCGTTCCCGCGGACCTCGTGGTCATCGAGGGCGCGTCGCACATGCAGTACGCCATGCTCCCCGACGCCCCGGAAACAGCGTACCATTTCAGGGAGCTCGGACGCTTCTTCGATACCTACCTCGGCCGCTGACACGGACCTGGCGGCATCCCGGAAGAACGGCATCCGTGCCCCGCGTGAAGGGAGACAGTCAGGCTGACGGTCAGCGCCGCGGCGGGATCTTTCCCTGCAGGAAACTGTTTTCTTCTTCCGGCGCTCTGGCTTTCTCCCGGGCTCTGGCGCCGGCATGTTCCGTGGCTGCCGGGCCTTCCTGAGATTCCGGCCCGGCAGCGGGCTCCTCCTCCGTGTCCCCGCGCCAGGCGGTCTGGCGCCTGCCCTGGTCCATCTGCGTTTCGGGGAAGGGGGATGCCTGAGCTGCGTCCGGGGGGCTGCGTCCGGGAGGATTGCGCCCAGGGCACCGGCCGCGGCGGCACCGGGAGCGAGCACAGCGGCGCCGCGCTGCATGGACCCGGCGGCGAGCCTCACTGTCTCCCCGGCGCCGGAATCGCCGAGAGGCGCGATAAGCTGGCCGGCCCAGCGGATGATGCGGTCCGGCATGACGGTGACCAGGGTGAAGAGTTTCCAGGTTCCGATGCCCACCACGGAGCCGAGGAGGACGAGTGTGCTTACCGCCGCAGTGACGCCCCATCCGCTGAGCCCGAAGGCGTTATCCCGGAAAGCCTCGTCCTGGGCGTCGAAGAAGGGCATGAGGAGGGAGCTCACGAGGTAGCCCGATACGCTCAGGATTATCATGCACAGGAAGAAGGCCAGGACGAGGAGCATGGGCCGGAGCAGAACCGAGAGCATGAGGGCGTAGCCGGAGCGCGCGCTCGCCCCGGCGAATCCGTCACCCTCCGGCATGCAGTGGCCGACAAGCCAGACGGGGCAGGCAGCCACGGCTTCGAGGGTGAGCACCACCCAGCCGATGACAGCGGTGAACCACGCCACGAAAGGCAGCATGGGCACCATGTAGGCGTAGAACCAGCACACGGCCCATATGGGAGCGGCGATGCAGACAGCGATTTTGCCTGCCGACTCCACGAAGGAAGGCAGGGCCTTCGAGGTGAGAAAATTCCCGGCGAAGGGGATGCGCGACACGCCTTCCCTGATGGCGAGATAGGTGACGAAGGCGTTCTCGCAGGCATTCATGACGCGGCGGGAAAGACGCACCGTGCTGAAGATGATGTCCCCGCCGTCGATGATGCGTCCGAGGGCCAGCGCGCCCGCGTCGGGAACCCTGAGCTCGGAGAGCCACTGCATGGGGCCGGAACCGAAGAAGCGCGCGATGACGGACCCTGTGTCGTGCACGCCTGCCGCGTCCCGCGAAGCCTTTTCTGCGGCCTGTCCCGTGGCCGTAAGCGGATTCGTGATTTTTTCGGGATCGGCCTTGAGGGAGAGGGTGAGCCTGTCGCGCATTTCCGCGGCGCCTGCCAGGACTTTTCTGAGATCCCCGTTGACGAAGCCGGTCAGAGCCTGGTCGCTGACGCCGGAAGCCGTGGTCTCGTCCCGCTGCATTTTAACGGCGTCGGCCGCGGTCCTGGCGAGCGTCCAGTAGTAGGAGCCCGCCATGAACCAGCCCTGCCTTCCGGCGTAATCCCTGAAAGAGGCGAGCGCCTTCTGCGCCGCCTCGTCCCCGGAGACGGCGGCCCGTGAGAGGGGAACCGAGACGGCCGCCTCGTAGGCCGTAAGCAGGGAATGGAGTCCCAGGGACGCGGCCGGCCCCGTGTCCGGTGCGATGAGCCTGAAGTCGTCCCCCCCCGTGGCGTTCTTCACGGCGTTGTAGACCTGCGTGTAGAGAGGACCGGCAAGGGCGTTCCTGAGGGCGAGGGTCGCTTCTGGCACGGGCGTCGACACGGTGACGGAGCCCATGTCGCCGTTTTCGGTGACGGCTTCGGCTGTCTGTCCGTCAAAGGGATTGGTGCAGGTGAGAGGGCGGGGCAGCTCGAAGCGCACGCGCGTGCCGGCGCTGTCCTCTTCGAGAATCCTCGGGGAAGAGGCAAAGACGCAGCCCTCCGCGGTTTCGAGATAACGGCGCACGTAGGCGTGCTCGGCGATAACAGGCAGGACGCGCGCGGCGTTGTCCGCGAGGCCAGGGCCGCCCACTGCCGTGACGGCCCCCGTGCGGCTGATATACGCGAGCCCCTGCTCCCACATGCCGTCCGCGAACTGGATGCTCAGCCCGATGGCGGAAAGAACCATGACCTGCATGGCCGAGAGACCGTGGAAGACAGGAGTGATGGCGCCCATGGCAAAGGAATAGCGCAGGGGCAGCCAGGCACTGCTGTAGCGCCGGCCTCCTATGCCTGTGCCGTCCTGGGCGGATCCGAGGGCTGCGGAGAGAACCGTGAGGATGAAGAGCCAGGCCACGGCCACGGCGCAGCAGGAGTTCAGGACGTACATGAGATCGAAGATGAGCGTGCCCATGACGCCGTCAGCTGGCGCGCCGGAGGCGAGGGAAGCGAGGCTGTCCCAGCCGGTGCCGAATATACGTGTCAGAAGCTGCGCCGAGATGTCGTTCTCAAGCGATCCGGCGGAAAGGAGCGGATCGGCCATACTGCCTCCTTGGGGAAACGCCTTTTTACGGAGAGGGCTGCCCGGACGCCCTGCTTTTGAGAAGCCCGCGCATGCGGGGTGAAAGCGGCACTGGAGGAACGCCGGGTCCGGGTCCTCCGTTCGCGGGCTGGAGCAGAAAGCATACGGCGCGGCAGGCGCCTGCCCGTACGCCGCAGTCAGCGGGCGTGAGGCCTCCCGCAGTTCTCGCGCTGAGAGAGGCGCCGCACTCTATAAGGAGCCGGCACATGTCCGGCCTGTCCCTGTACGCTGCGATATGCAGGGGCGTGAGCCCGTGTTTTTCCCTGGCGTCCGGGGAGGCGCCTGCCCTGATGAGCGCTTCGGCGGCGGAGAGACCCGCCACGGCCGCGGCCCAGTGCAGGGGGGTGATGCCATCCCTGTCCGCGCTGTCAGCGGGAGCGCCGCAGGCGAGGAGTTCGAGCGCCGCGTTTTCCTTTCCGGCGCGCAGGGCGGCGGAGAGCAGGGGCTCACTGTTTTTCCCCGTGCGCTGGCGGATGTCGGCTCCGGCGCGCAGGAGCGCCGGGATCATGAGGGAGCGCCCGAGGCGCACCGCAAGAGCTAGGGGCGTTTCGGAAAATCCCCGCATGCTCCGGAAGTCGGGATTTGTCCCGCAGCCTGTCATTTTGGCGAGCGTGAGCCTGAGCAGCGCGAAATCGTCAGCCGTGACAGCTCCCATGAGGGCTGCCCGGCACCGCTCCTCAGAGAGCGCGATGCCGGGCAGGGGGAGGCTCAGCGCCGCGCGTGCCGGGGAAGGCCGGCTCTCTGTGCCCGCGTGAGAAGAGACAAAACGGGCTGACACGCGCAGCGGGGCGCGTCCGGGGAGGGAACGGGAGAGCGGAAGACGCGGCGTCACCTCTTTCCCCCGGTGAGCGTCCGCCGGAGCCAGACGGGGAAGGGGATGAACCTTTTTCCCCTCAGCACGGCGATTCTCCAGCGGGCGCAGGCCGCGAGCGTGAGACCCGCGCAGAGCACTGAGAGGCAGGCGGCCGAAGAAAAGAGACGGATGGGAAGCGGCGAGCTCTCAAAAAGGGCCTGCCTGAGGAAGCCGAGCGCGGCAAAGCAGCAGAGTCCCGTGCCGCAGAAAAACTCCACCCGCCGCATGCGGATGAAGTTTTTCTCCTGTCCCGGCCTGATATTCCAGGCAGCGGACACGGCGCTGAAAGGGGCTTTTTCGAGGGCCGCGCTCCGCTGACGCGCCCCGGAGAGCCGCTTCATGCCTTCCCGGAAGAGGTTCCGGAAGGGGACGCGGGCAAGAAGATCACGGGCGAAGCGCCGGGCGAGACCCGTTCCGAGGGCCTCGCCAAGTTTTTCTCCTCTTCTCTTTTTCTCTGTCACGCGGAGCCTCCTGCCCGGAGGGGCGCTGAGAGGAAGAGAAAGGTGCGCAGGTCAGGCATGGTTTTTCTCCCCGTCCGCTTCGGGCCCCACGGACAGAATGGGGATGCCGTCCGCGTCCTGGAAGAAGAGGGCCCTGCCGTCCCCGTGCTTTTCCCTTTCGAAGCACGCGAAGACCATTGAGCCGGCGTGCGGACCGCTGCGGACGCGGATGTATTTTAAGGGGGAGCCGCAGGAAGGGCAGTCCCACTGTCCTTTGGCCCTGGGTACGGGTTCCTCGGGCGTGCCGTCGTCATTGAAGAAGAGGACGGCACCTCCTTTATGTTTTTCCTTCTCGAAACAGGCTGTGTAGAGCCGGCCGTTTCTGCCCGTGCGGCGGCACAGTCCCTGATGGCACTCCGGGCAGACGTAGGGCAGGGGGGCTGCGGGATTTTCAGGATCGGGATAGCGTCTGCCGCGGCAGCCCGTGCTGCCGCGGAATTTATCGCAGCCTCAGAAGAGCACGCGGCCCTCCCGGAAGACCGGATGCATGCCGGAGCCGCACAGGGGGCAGGTTACGGGCTCCTCCTGTCTGTTTTTCATGTTTTCCTCCTGCGTCAGGCCCTGACGCCTGCCTGAAGAAGAGCGCGGATTTCCCGGAACCAGGCTGCCCCGGCCTCGCGCGGCGTGGGTTCACCGCCCTCCAGGACAAAAGCTCCCTGGAGCCAGTCCCAGGGCCTTCGCCAGGGCAGTTCCTGAAGGTCATCCTCGTCGGGATCGTAGAGGGGCACGTCGCAGGCTTCATCAAAGCCCCTGAGGAATTCCTCGCGCTCCTTCCCGCTGTATCTGTGAAAGAGAATGGAGACCATCTTCCAGCTCCTCATTTCCCGCTGCTTCCGTGAGGCCCGGGTTCCGCCTGATCCGGCGGGGGCGATCCGGTTCCGGCGCGCCGCGCGGCCCGGATATTGAGCGCGCCGGCCAGGACGGCGAAGGAACTGCCGCCAAGCGTGGCCATGCGCGCGCCGGATGGCGTCACCCAGAGGGCCGCGGGAAGCCTGACCCTGCCGAGGTGGGATTCCGCGAACGCGGTGTTCCTGCGGACGCATCCGAGAGCGGCCGTGAACTTTTCTCCCTGCCCTTCCGGAGCGAGGATCCTGGCTGCCGCCTCCGTATCGCCGGCTGGAGCTATGAAGACGGGGAAACGCAGCTCGGACGCCTTTTCGCGGATGAGATTTGAAAGCGCCTGGCAGGCGGGGCAGGATGGAGAAGAGAAGAGCACGAGCACATCAGCCCCGCTTTCTGGCGTGCCCGCCGCGTGCAGGAGCGGGGAATCTGTCAGAAAGGCCCGCGCGTCCTCATCGGGAACGGTCCGGGCGTTCATGAGCGCGGCGGCCGTGCTTTCCGCGTTTTCCCCGTGAGTTTCGGGGAGGGAAGGGGACGATACGGCAGGCATGCCGCCTGGCGGGAGCAGATCCGTCCCGAGCGGGAATGTTCCTGCTTCCTGGGCCGGCGATGGTTTCCTCGTGATGACGGGATCCTCAGGGGACGCGTCTGAAAGGAAACGGAGGATGGCCGGAGCGGTCCGGGAGGAGGACGAAGGCCGCGCTGCGAAAGCCTGCGAACGGGACGGATCGCCGGAAAGGGCTGAAGCGGGAGCGGATCCGGAGGGCTGTTCTTCCTGGCCCGGGCCGGGAACCGGAGGATGGGGTTTTTCCCCGGCCGCGAAAGGACCGGAAGACTTCCTGACAGTCCGGATCCTGAGCGCCTCGATGCGCATCGCGGCGTCCGTGCCGTAGGCTTCCTCGAGACGGGCGCAGGCTCCGGCCCAGTCTGCCAGCGCGTCGGCGCTTTCTGCCTGCTGCGCGGCACGGAGGAGCTGGAAGAGGGTGTCCTGCCAGCGCGGATCCTTCAGGATGGAAGCGAGCTTTTCCTTTGGGAAACCGGCTTTCGCCGCGAACTCAGCGAGAACCCGCTCCGTCATGGCCGGCTCCTTCCAGGCCCGTTCCGTGTCCTCCATAAGCAGGTCGTGGAAACGGGCTCCGGCTGCCGGATCGGCGGCCTCGATGCCGAGGGCCGCGGCAGCCGCCTTTCTGTCTTCGGGACTCACGCAGAGGAAGCGGCGGGTGACGCGCCAGGCAAGCCCTTTGTAAAGAGCGTGGGCGCGGCGGCACCAGGCACAGTCGAAATCGGTGAATACGGTCACGACAGGACCTTCAGTTCCGTGCACGGCCCGAGCCGGATCCGGCCCGAGCACGGGTTTCGCGGCCAGCTGGCGTTTCCAGTCCGCGGTCATGGCTTCAGCGCGTTCATTTTCGGCCGCGTCCCTGACAACGGACAGGAGTTCGGCCGGATGCGCTCGGATAATTCGCATGATGTCCGTGTCCGATTTCTCAGGATTGAGGAGCCCGTCTTTCTGCAGGCAGACAAATCCGGCCAGGGTGAATGTGAGAGCTGCGGCGAAGGTCAGGATGGTGAAACGCGAAAAACCGTTCATGCGCGGGATTCCTTTCCGAAGCGGAGGTGGGAGGCGCTCCCGCAGGTTCCCGCGGGGCTGGCTGATCCGTTGGAATACGCGTCCGCTCCCCCATCATCGTCGCGCCAGTCGCCGCCTTCCCGCAGGTACGGATTTTCTTCCGCTGAACCGCTGTCCCCGGATTCAGACCCGCAGCCGGGACGGGAGACGGGCGCCCCCTCCCCTGGGGCAGAGTCAGGCATTCCGGACTGGCCGCTTCCCGCGTTCCCGCCGTTCCCGCAGACAGCCTCCATGCCGGGCCATGTGCCGTCAGGGCGGTAGAAGCAGGCGATGTCGATGACAGGCTGGCCCCTGCGTTCCTCGCACCAGACATAGCCTCTGAATTCGCGTCCCCTGAACTGATCCGCGTTAATAAGGTCCGCTTCCCCGAGCCCGCAGACTTCCTGCAGGTTCCGTATGCGGACGTAGCAGCGGCGGCGTACCGTGGGCACGGGCGAGAGGATGTTGAAGCGCACTTCGATGGTTCTGCCGCGCCGCGCTCCTTCCAGAATAAGCAGGGAGAAGACGAGATACTCGCGGCCGCGGAGGAGCGAGGAACGCGTGTCCGTGATCCGCATATGATAGAGCCCGGCAGGAATTTTTTCCGGGCGTCCGGCCCAGAGGGCGTTTGCCGAGTAGTCGGGCAGAAGCGCGTAATAGTCTGCGCCGAGAAAGGAGAGATCAAAAGAGTCCGGCATGCTGGTTCCTTATAGTTATAAATTTTTTAATTAATAAACGTTTTTTATAATTGGATTGAGGAGGGGCGGAAGGCGCGGCGCCTGGCGCGATCAGCAAAACTGTCCGGGGCAGGGGGCGTGTTTCTGCGGCGCCCTGGATTTTCGTCCATGCCGGGCCATGTGCCGTCCGGATAGTAAAAGCGGACGATCTTGGAGGCGGGAAGTCCCTCAAAGCGGTAATTCCAGACGGATCCGGTGAACTCCCTGCCGTGGAACATGGCTGCGTTCTCAAGAGGCGCGCCGCCGAGGCCGCAGACGAGCTGCAGACACCGTATGCGCTCGCAGGCGCGGCGGCGTATGCGGGTGAGGGGGTGATAGATATAGAAGCTGAGGTCCGAGTGCGAGCCCGCGAAGGTGCCGTCGCACACGATGAGATCGAATCCGAGGTGTCCGCAGCGCCTGTCTCCCAGGAAGCGGGAGCCCAGAATGTGGAAGCGGTAGTCGCCGGATGGCAGGAGATCGGCTGACGCCGCCAGCTTCGCGTTGGCCGAGAAGTCAGGCGCGGCGAGAAAGAAATCGTCGTCAAGGCGCGTGAAGTCAAAACCCGTTCCCATGATGTGGTCTCCTCCTTACTGGACGCTGTCCGACGCGAAAATGCCTGAAAACTGGCCTGTCCCGCGGGGAACAGCCAGACGGGACGCCCGCCTGCAGAAGGAACGGGCCGGAGCCGGCAGCGCGGTCGTCCGGGAGCAGGACGGCGTGACCGGATGCCCCGGCCAGCTGAAGTCGGTGCGGTAGAAGCGCACGAGGTCAATCTCGAGCTCGCCCTCGCACACATGCCGCCACAGGCCGCCCCCGAATTCCCTCCCGACAAAGTCCGCCGTGTTCAGGAGTCGCTCCTCCCCGAGGCCGGAGGCGTCCTGAAGCGTTCTCAGGCGCGTGAGCTCGCGGCGCCGCTGCTGGGGATTCACGGAAAACACGTAGATGGAATGGTTGAGGCGCCTGCCGCAGAAGGGGCCGCTGGTCACCTCGAGCCTGAAGCTGATGTGCTCTCTCCCCGGCGTGCCGGAGAAGACGCACGATACGATCCTCAGACGGTAATTGCCCGAGGGAAGGCCCCGTACGGCGCGGGCCGCCCGGAAATTGGCCGAGAAGTCCGCTCTGGCGTCCTCAAAAATGCTACCGAGCTCACTGAAGCTGAAAACGCTGTTCATGCTTTGCTCCCTGAAGAATTATTAAATATTTTTTACGTTTAAAACGTTTTTAAAATTTCACAGACGGGGCACTGCTCCCGTACGCACACCCTTACGCCCCGAAGGCAGGGCTGGTCAAGTATTTTTATTTTTCTGACATATATAAAAGTTTTATTTTTAGACGCCCGTCCCGGACTGGAAACAGTGCCCCCGTGCCCGGCAGGCACGTTTCCGGGAGGACGGCTTACTGCTGCGGGAGCCTGTTTCAGCTCTGCCGTTTCTGCCTTTCCGGTCCGTTCTCCGCGCCGTCCTTCACGAGGGGTTCCCACCATGCCGGGAAGGGAGCGATATGTTTTGAGAGCGGAACGGCCTGACCTATGATCGGCGTGAGGAGCTGGTACGCCCTGCCTTCCGACGCCTTCAGGGCGCGGCGGAAGGGATCATACCATGTGTGGTAGGCGATGCTGAATTTGCCGATATGCACGGGCATGAAATGGCGGGCTCCGAGTTCCTCCGCGGCCTGACATGCCTCCTCGGGGAACATGTGCACGTAGTGCCAGTTCTTATCGTACTGGCCGCAGTCGAGGAGAGCGAGATCCACGGGGCCGTACTGCCTGCCGGTTTCCCTGAAATGAGGACCGTAGCCGCTGTCGCCGCTGAAGAGGAAGGAAAAGTCCGGACTGCGCAGGAGCATGCCGCCCCAGAGGCTTTTGTCGCGGGTCAGCCCCCGGCCAGAGAAATGCCTGCCGGGAAGGAACGTCAGGGAGACGCCGTTGCCGGCATCGAGGGACTGATGCCAGTCGAGCTCGTGGATGCGCGCTCTGTCGAAACCCCAGAGTCTCAGGTGCGCGCCCGTTCCGAGGCCGCAGGCCACATTCCTGATTTTCGGACGGAGTGCCGAAATGGTGGGAAAGTCGAGATGATCCCAGTGGTCATGGGAGAGAAAAAGCCAGTCTATGGCCGGCATATCAGAGGCCTGCACCACAGCCGTGCCGGGAAAGGCCCCTGTCGTGAAGGAGACGGGGGAAGCGTGCAGGCTGAAGACAGGATCGGCCAGAATGTTCAGGCCGTGCAGCCTGAGGAAGAAAGAGGAGTGCCCGTACCACTGCAGGGTGTCCCTGTCAGCGGGGAGAGAGGCCGGATTGATCTGGCTTACGGGAAGGGGCGATGCCGGGACAGTGTCGGTTTTTTTCGAGAGCAGGAAGTCAGCCCACAGTCTGATGGTACCGCCTTCGCCGGTGCTCATGGGAGTGGGCACCAGATTGATGAATCTGCCGTCCCTGAAATGCGGGGAGGCGGCGAAGCGCCGGATATCCTCCTCATCCGGAAGGGCGCCGAATTTCTCCTGATGCAGGAAAAGAGCCGCGCCGCCCGCGCCAAGAGCGGTGAACCCGGCAGCGGCGCCGAGAGATTTCAGCAGGGATCGTCTGTTCATGATTTTCACTCCGTTTTCTGGATGGCGGTCACTATGCAGCTGCCGGCCCTCATGCGCAAGTGCGGAATTTTCAGGCAGGCTGGGAAAAAACGAGGGCACAGGCTTTTCCCGAAGTATCTTCTGCCCATGCCGGGCCGTGATTTTCCGGGGGGCATCTTGCTTTCGCGCTCCGTATGCCTGAAGATGGAAGCAAAAACGGGAGGGAAAACCATGAAAGAAACCGGCATTGCTGCTCTGGGTCTGCAGGAACTCGTGGCCAGGATACGCCGTCAGATCGCCGGGGATAAGAAAAGCGGGTACCTCGCGGAAAAACCCTTTAAAAAGGATCTGGCTGAAAGGTACAGGGCGCGTTCAGAAGGATCTTCCCGCGAAAGTACGGGGGAAGCGGACCGGGATTAGGTCCGGACCTGCCGCTTTAACCGGGATCAGGGGATGTCAGAAGGGCCGCGCTTCTCCGCCGGCCTGCGCCGCGGGCCGCGGATGGTGCGCATGACGGCCCGGTCATGCCCGGCCGCCTGCGCGGAAGGGGCCGTACTGATAATTTTCTCTGGCAGGTTTCGGAAAACAGGGCATGGACGCGTTCCGTGACTGTCCATCAGACGTGCGGAACGCCGGCGGGGCTGAATCCCTCCGGGAGCCTGTCCCGCAACCGCTGTCAGAGATCTGGCGTCTTTTGCCGGTCAGAGCGGTTGAAGATGATTTCCAAGTCGGTTACTATACAGAAAGCACGTATGTCCGAAAAGAAACATTTTTGTGACATTCTGACTACAGGCCCTGCCGCGCTTCAGCCACGCGCCATGGCCGACGCCGATTGGATCCCCCGGACAGGAGCCGGTTCTGATCCCATTATCAAGGATTGTGTATGTCTGAACGAGTATCCGCCAGCAGTGTCTGGAAAAAATGGCTGAGCAAGGTCCGCAAGACGCCGAAAAAATTTACCAGGATTCCGCGCAGTGAACTGGATGAAGAGCTGTGCGCGGCCGCCCTGGAGTGTTCTCCAAGGGTCTACAAATATATCCCCGGCGATCTGCGCACGGACGCTGTGAAGGAGACAGCGGCCTCCCAGTGGTATCATTTGGTACGGGAGGATCCGGAACGTCTCGACAGCGTGCCCGGCAGCCTCATGGGGCGCGTGGCGGAAAAACTGGTCACCGAGTCCGTCGACTTCTTCGAAATGCTTCCCGAAAGCGCGAAGACGCGGGAGCTGACGCTCCTGGCCGTCAGAAACGGTGTTTCCCTGCGCTTTGTCCCTGAGCGGCACCTCAGCGCCGAATTAATCCGTATCGCCGTTGAGGCGTGGCCGTTAAACCTGGAATTCGTGCCCGGGGAATACAAGACGCCGCAGATGTGCGCCAGGGCCGTAGAGCATGACGGCGCCTGCCTCGCCTTCGTGCCCGAAAGCTTCATCACCCGGGAGCTCTGTCTCTCCGCCGTGACAGGAGTGGGCGGCGCGCTGGCCTCCGTGCCGGTGAAATTCCGCGATCGCGAAATCTGCCTCACCGCCGTGAAGAACGATGTTCCCCTTGGCCGGGCCTGGAAATCCGTTCCCGAATGTCTCAGGGACGGGGAAATGTGTCTGGAGGCTATCCGGCAGAACAGCTCGGCCATTGAAATCGTGCCCAAAGAACAGCGCGTTCCGGAGATGTGCCTGAAGTTCCTGGCCGTTAACGGGCTCGCCCTGGAATCCATCCCCAAAAAACTGCGCTCCGCGGCGTACTGCACCGCTGCTGCCAAATCCAATGCCTACGCGCTCGATTACGTTCCCGAAGAACTCAGGACGCGGGAACTGTGCCTGCTCGCCATAGACGGCGCACGCTGCGGGGATTCCCTGCTGCGCTGCGTGCCTAAAAAACTGCGTGACGGAGAACTCTGCCGCCGTTTTGTGGAGAAGGACGGGACGGCTCTCGCCGAGGTGCCGGGAAAGTACAGGAGTGAGGAGCTCTGCGCTCTCGCCCTCAGGCAGGTCGCCAGGCGCGAGGGGCGTCACGAGCACTACAGCCAGGCCCATCAGCTGAGCGGGGTGCTGGACGCCATACCTCATCCCCTCGCTGAAAAACTGGTGCGCGCCATCCTTCCCCCGGAAAACACGGAAGACGTGGCCATTCTCAGGGACTTCATCCGCTATGAGGAGAGGCTTGCCGGGATGGGCAATGACAGGAAGCAGAAGAACAGGCTCGCCATTGTGAAGCTTCTGAAAGATATTGTCGGCAATTCCCGTGTGACAGCCTGAAAAGGCTGACAGGAAAGCGGACGTTTTTTTCTCTTATATGGGAAGGGACGTCCGCTTTTTTTCCCTGAAGAGGAGACAGTCCGCTCCTTTTCCCGCAGGCCGGCACAGTGGAAAAGGGAAACCCGTATCTCCCGTTCTTGCGGCGGAGGAAAGCGGGGAGTAGGGTGACAGGACAGGAGGCGGCGCCGCGTGGCTGCCGGAGAAGCGTATGATAACAATTGACGTCTGGTCTGATTTCAGCTGTCCGCACTGCGTCATCGGCCTCGCCCGCCTCTGGAAACTCATGGGTGAGCTGGGAGAGGGAGACGTGAAGCCTGTCATGCACGCCTTCGAGCTTCTGCCGGATGCGCCGGAAACCCCGGAGGGAACAGCTGCCGACGGCTTTGCCCGGAAATGTTACCTCTCTCATGACGACGCCGTGGCCTGCATGGACAGACTTTCAAAGGTGGGAAGAGAGGAGGGGCTCACTGGCATGGACTGGGCAGGCGCCATTCCGGCAAATACCCGTGACGCGCACCGCCTCTTTAAGTGGGCCATGGCCCATGGCGCCTCCTGCATGCACGGGCGGCTCATGCGCGCCTATTTCTGCAGCCACCTCAACCTGAGCAGCCATGATGTTCTCGCCGGTCTCGCGGAGAAGGCCGGCCTGAACAGGGACGGGGCGCTCGCCATGCTCGCTTCCGGAGCCTATCTGAAGGAAGTCCTGGATGATGAGCGCGAGGCCGGTGAGCTCGGCATCCACAGCGTGCCCACTTTCATCGTGAACCGTGAGGCGCGTTTTCTCGGAAGAGATCACTTCCCCGAAATGAAGGCCTGGATTCTCGCGCACAGGGAAAACGGCTGATTCAGCGGACACGCGCAGACAGGACTGGGGCCGTTTTGTTTTCTGTTTATAAAAAATAAAACGATTGCAGATATAAAAACTTGATATTTTCAGCCATCTCTGCTAAGCGGCGGTTCGCGCTCCTCTGGGGCCTCACTGACTGGAAGGTTTCTGATTCTTCTTTCTTCTGCCCGGCCACGGGCCGGCCATTCCGGGAGGTGCCATCTGAGAGACAGCTTTTTTTCAGCGCGTCCGGCGTTTTTTCCCTTCCCGTTCATGTCTGCCGTTCCGCTTCCGCGCGGAGGTGCCGGAGGACGCGTTCCGGCAGCGTGCGGGAATTTCGCGCTCCATCCTGAAAGCGTCCTCTTTCCGGAATCCCGTCCCGGGGCTCCGGGAGAATCCCTGGCTGCCGGTCCGTTTCGGGGATGGAAAGGCGTGAACACTTTTCCCGCGGCGTCCGCGGACGTCTCCCGGATGCCGGGCAGGCGGGCCTTTGTGACGGGCGGCTCCGCCTTTCTTGCCGCTTTCTTTTTCCGCGGTGCCGCGGAAGCCGCTCCGTACCAGGGCGTGACGGCTCATTCCGGGCGCGGGGTGCTTCTCGGGCGCGTGCGCCGCTCCCTGGGACGCCCCTATGTTCTGGGCGCCGAGGGGCCTGCCGCCTTTGACTGCTCCGGCCTCATCCGCTGGCTTTACGCCGGAATCGGCCTCTCCCTGCCGCGCCTCGCGAAGGATCAGGGAAATACGGGCATGCCGGTCAGGGACTGCCTGCGCTTCGGGGACGTCATCCTCTTCAAGCGCGTGGGCCGCGGATGGCACACCGGCATGTTTCTGGCCCGGAGCTTTTTCGTGCACGCGGCCGGCCGGGAAAAGGGCGTGATCATCTCTTCTCTCCGGGAGTCCTATTTCCGGAAACAGTTCCGCGGGGCGCGGCGCTATCTGCGCTGAGCCCTCCGGCCCCCTTTTTCAGGCAGGGAGGTGTCCCATCAGCATTTTTTCGCATTCCGTACGCTCTTTCAAAGGGGGAATCCATGCCGGTTAGACCGTTCAGCGATGCCGAAAAACGGGAATGGCAGAAAAAGCGCAGGGCCGAGATCGGGGAGCTTTCCCGGAACGTGGCCCTGAGCGTGGTGAATATCATCCGTGAAGGGCTCGTGGAAGACGGACTTGGCTGGAGCAGGCCGAGGCCGGGAGGTCTGCCCCGCAGTCTCGTGCGCGGCACCTACTATAAGGGTGTCAATCAGATAAGCCTGTACAGCCAGGCGAGGGAGAGGGGCATGAGCGATCTCGCCTTTGTGACCTGGAACGCCATCCGGCGCCTCAGGGACAAAGACGGGAAGCCGGCCGTCCTTCTGCCCGGGGCAAGGCCTTTCAGGCTCATCTGCCCGAGGCCCGGCAGCCTGCGCCCCGTTTCTCCGGACGAAGACGTGAGCAGGCTCGATCCCGCACGGCTCGAGCGCCATGATGACGGCACCCGGTGGTACAGAACCGGCCGTATGTTCTGGAGTGTCATGAAGGTCTGGAATGTCGAGGAGACGAGCATCGCCCGCCCCGACAGGATCGTTCCCAAAGCTCCCTTCCTCGACAATGACTTTCTCGAAAAGTTCGTGCGGGCCTGCGGCGCCCGCGTGGAGAACAGGTGCGGTCAGGCTGTCTTCATGAAGAAGGAGGACCTTATCCTCATGCCTGACAAAAGCTATTTTGAGAGCGAGGCCGCGTATTACGCCACGCTCATGCATGAGTTCTATCACTGGACCGGCAGCAGGGGCAGGGAGGAACGCGACCTCAGCGGCCGTTTCGGATCTGAGGACTACGCCCGGGAGGAAATGCGCGCCGAAATCTTCTCGGCGGTCTGCGCTTCGCTTTTCGGACTCAGGGGCGTGGTGCGCCGCCAGGCCGGATATCTCGACAGCTGGAAGCGCGTTCTCCACGCCCGCCCCGCTGCCATCCTGCTCGCGGCGTCCCAGGCCCAGAATATCGTGGGCGCCATCCTGGACGCGGCCTGCGGGCGGCAGCCCGGCCTTTCTTGGCTCAGAAACAGGGACTTCAGTGCCGTCCCCGCCCCCCTGAAGGATGACCGCCTGCGCCAGGAAGCCATAAGCGCCTCCCTGCGGGAAGAGATGTATCCTGAAAGGACGGAGGCGGACGGGCCGGAAAGGAATCCCGCTCCGGGAAGATAGCCGCGGAGACGGCCGGGATCGGCGTATGTTCCGGTTCCGGCTCTCTTTTTTTCCTCTCCCTCTTGCCACAGGCCCGCCTGCGCGGGTACTCAGATGGGAGGGGAGGACACTGGCATGAGAAGATACGGGATACTGACCGGCGCGGCGTTTGTCTGTGCTCTTTTCCTGATGGCGGGATTCCCGGCCGCCGGAAACGCGGCTCAGGGGGTGCTCCCGGCATCAGCCGATCCCTACGCTCCCCTGGACGCCTCTCAGGAGGCCGAAGTCGCTATGATTCTTTCCGGCCGTGTCCGTCCTGCGAGCCTCATGCCTGCCGAGGCCATGTCCCCGGCGCAGAGGAAGACTAGCGATTTCGGGAAGCCCCGGGCCACGCATGTGCATGGCGGCGTTGATTTTCTTTTCGAAAAGAATGAGTGCGCCACGGCCGAGGACGACGGCTACGTTTCCGATATCCGCGGCTGGGAAGAGGGCGGAAGCTCAGGCGCCAGGGCTGGCCTGCGTATGGAAGTGCATTATACGGGAGACGCGCTCAGAGGGCACCGCCGCCTTTTCATGCATGTGGGTCGCATTGCCGAGCCTTTCCTGCAGATGTGCAGCGATGGCCATGTGCGCCGCTTCCCCCATGGGGCTCGCATTCCCTTCAAAAAAGGCCAGACCCTCTTCATGGGCGGCGTCAGGGGCGATCCCGGCGCCGGCAATTCCACTGGCCGCTGCATGCATGTGGAAGCCTGGGACTCCAGGGGAAAGAAATTCAGCATCCTGCGCTACGCCCAGGCCGAATGGCAGACCTCGAAGCAGGCGGACCAGTGGCTCGTGGGCGGGCCTGATTCCTTCAACGTCACCCCGTACCGTCTCGCTTCCGTCCTCATCGTGATGCAGGACAATTACGCCGGCATCCGCAAAATGTTCGCGGACGCCAGCCCCGGTCTGGAACGGGCAGCCGTTGAACTCTGCCGGCGCAGGGCTGATTTCAGGCAGCTTCTCACCGACGCCGGACTCGGTCAGTACGCGGGAAAGTAGAAGGTTCTGAAAACAGTTCCTCCGGATGGTGCCGGAAAGGTTACGTGAAAAAATGCGCAAGTATGACTGTCTCAGGGAGCTGCCGCTCCTGTTTCCGCATTCATACTCTCAGAGAGGGGAGGGGGCTGTTTTCAGAGGCGCCAGGATAAAGGCATGTGGAAAACGTTTTTATTAGCGAAAATGAATGCGATATTGCTTTTTTTATAATGCATCAAAATACTGTATTGCTGTTATTGATTGTTTATATGTGCTTTTTTTCACAAAATACTGTTATTGGAGTACCCGGGAAGGTATTGGAAAGGTTTTTCATAAAAAACAGTAAAATTGTATCTTTTGAAAAAGAGAGAATTTTTCTCTTTTCCTCTTCCCTGAGCGCGGATACTGCTCATATTTAAAGAAAGGTTTTGCAATGGAATCTGCTCTGGTGTAACTTTTCTCCATACATCTATGGCGCGGCCCGCTATGCCGCAGACGCGCCGCGGCCGCCGGTTCCGGGTACCTGTTTCCGCTTTCGGCCCGCGGCTGTTTTCTGCCCGGTTTCCCGCCGCGCCGGCCGGACAGGTCACTGTCGGAGGTGGCCCGCCGGGTTTCCCCTAAAAAAGCGAGGCAGCTACAATGTCCAAGAAGATTATCGTCATCGGCGGTGTTGCCCTCGGCCCCAAATGCGCCTGCCGCTGCATGCGGCTCGATCCCACGGCCGAAATCACGCTCTTCGATGAAAACACCCTTATTTCTTATGGCGGCTGCGGCATTCCCTACTTCGTGGGCGGCGATATCCAGAACGTGAAGGATCTCTGCTCCACGCCGTACCAGACCCTGCGCGATCCCTCGTTCTTCAAGGAGATGAAGAACTTCGACGTGCACATCCACTCCCGTGTCACCAAAGTGGACCGCGCCGCGAAGAAAGTGACCGTGCGCGACACCGTCACCGGAGAGGAGAAGGAATATCCTTACGACAAGCTGGTCTTCGCCACGGGCGCCTCGCCCCGCAAGCCTGACGTTCCCGGCAAGGAGCTCGGCAACATCTTTACGCTGACCAAGCTTGAAGCCGCCGACGCCATCCGCAACAAGATTAAGGGCGGTGTTGACCACGCCGTTGTCGTAGGCGGCGGCTTTATCGGTCTCGAGGCCGCTGTGGCCATGGCTGACATGTGGGGCGTCGAAGTCTCCGTCGTGGAAATGATGCCGCACATCCTGCCCGGCGTGCTCTCCCAGACCTACAGCGACTTCGCCCGCCATGACCTTGAAAGCCATGGCGTCCATGTCTACACCGGCGAAAAGGTCGTACGCCTTGAGGGCGACGGCACCGTGCAGCGCGTGATCACCGACAAGCGTACCATCGACGCCCAGCTCGTTATCTACTCCGCCGGCTTCCTGCCCAATGGCCAGCTCGCCGAGGAATGCGGCCTTGAAACCAGCCGCGGCGCCATCGTGGTCAACGAGCACATGCAGACCTCCGACCTCGATATCTACGCCGGCGGCGACTGCTGCTCCATAAAGAACCTCATCACCGGCAAAATGGGCTATCTGCCCCTCGGCAGCATGGCCAACCGTCAGGGCCGCGTCATCGGCACCAACCTTGCCGGCGGCGACGCCACCTTCCCCGGTTATGTGGGCACCTGGTGCGTCAAGCTCTTTGACAAGTCTTTCGCCGGCGTGGGCCTCACCGGTGAGACCGCGGTGAAGGCAGGGTACGACGCCGTAGCCGTGAGCGTGTCCCAGTTTGACCGCGCTCACTTCTATCCGGAGAAAAAGATGATGCAGCTCGAGCTCGTCGTCGACAAAAAGGATGGCCGCGTGCTCGGTATGCAGGGCTGCTGCGAGGATCCCGAATCTATCAAGGCCAGGGTGGACGCCGTGGCCGCCGTTCTGCAGAACAAGCCCTTCGTCAAGGTCGAGGATATCTCCAACCTCGAAGTCTGCTACGCCCCGCCGTTCGCCTCGGCCATGGACGTGGTCAACGCCGTCGGCAACGTCGCCGAGAACGTGCTCGCCGGCCGTATCCGTCCCATCACGCCCGAGGAATTCCTCAGGCTGTGGCATGACCGCAAGAACAACAACTTCTACTTCATCGACTCCCGGCCCCAGAAGGCCGGCGAAGCCGAACAGGCCAAACATCCTGACTGGCACGCCCTGTCCCTGGAAGCTATCCAGACCCGCTGGAACGAGGTTCCCAAAGACAGGCCCATCGCCATCATCTGCAATACCGGCCTGCGTTCCTATGACGCCCTGCTGGTGCTCGCCCGCCACGGCATCACCGATGTGGTGCAGTCCATGGGCGGCATGCAGGCTGTCCATGAACTCGGCGCCAGTCTCGACGACTAGCCGCCGTATTTTCCTGTAACAAACCGGAAGGGGGGGATCCCAAAGGATCCCTCCCCCCTTCTTCGGTACGGTCCGCGCCGACGGACTCTGCTTCCGTCCCGGCTGTGCCTGGCGCGGCCGCGATGTCCGGAAATGTCAGATATTTCTGCCGAGGTTATACGCCTGCTCAATATAAGGCGTGCCTTTGACTGCGCCCGCCTGGCCAAGTCCGCCGCAGATGAGCGTGCCGGCATCCTGCCATTTGAGGAACTCAAGCGTCACCCTGTACTGAGAGAGCACCGGCTCCGCGTAATGGGGAGACGTCTGGTTGTAGGTCATGATGAGGCAGGCCTTCTTGTGTCCCGTGATGGGCGTGTTAATGGCGAAGAAACGCTCGATCACGATTTTCAGCTTGGCCGCGATGGCGAAATAGTACATGGGCGACACGAAAACAATGGCGTCCGCCGGAAGAATCAGGTCGCGGACCTTTTCGAAATCGTCTTTCTGCACGCATGGGCCGTTCATGCCGCATTTCCAGCAGCCGAGACACTGGTGAACATCGAGTCTGGAGCAGTCAAGGCGGGAGACTTCATGCCCCGCTTCCTCAGCGCCGCGGATAAAGGAATCGGCCAGCGTGTTGGAGTTGCCGTGCTTTCTGGCGCTGCCGCATAAAACGAGAATTTTCATAGGGACCTCCGGAATTCTCAGAGACGGCGCGCAGGAAGCCAACAGACTTGCCTCGTTCACTGCTGGCGCGCCGTCCTGCCGCGGAAGTGTACCGACATCCGCGGTATAGTGGTACCGGCGGCTCCATACTAAATTGCCGGCAAAGGTGCAAATGGAGGGGAAGCGGGCAATACGTCTGCCGCAGTTCCCATAACGTACAGAATCAGCCGGGGGCGCGCTGAATCCGTTCCCTTCCATGCAGGCTTATGGAATGAAGAACCCGTGTTTTGCTTTCTGTCCGGGCTTCCCCGGTGTTCTCAGAACCCGCTCAGGCCGTCTGATGGATCTTCTCCCCAGCGGTATTCCATTCCCCGGGCAATGTCCCTGGCCATCTGCATACCGTATTGATCCGCAATGAAGCCGATCGCCATGTCTATGCCTGCTGCTACGCCGCCCGCCGTGCAGATATTTCCGTCGCGTACCCAGCGGGCTTCCCGCACCCATTCAGTGCGGGGTCCCATGGAAACGGTCCAGTCAAAGGCTTTTTTGTTTCCGGTGGCCTTTCTGCCGTCCAGCACGCCTGCCCTGGCAAGCAGGGCAGAACCCGTGCACACGGAGAGGACGAAGTCTGCGTGAGCGGCCATAGTGCGCAGCGTCTGCAGGAATACTCTGTCGTTCACCATCTTCCGGCTCCCGAAGCCTCCGGGCAAAAGAAGGATGCCGATGCGCGCGTCCTGGGATACTTTTTCAGTGATGACGCTGAGTCCGGTATGGTTTGTCACGGCACCGCCATCCAGAGACGTGTAGCGGACTTCATGATCCGGTAGCCGGCTCAGCGCTTCAAGAGGCCCGAAAAGATCCAGGGCTGTAAAGTCATCGTAGAGAAGGGCCGTGATTTTTTTCATAATCCACCTTCAGCCTGCAGTTCTTTTCTGTCGGCTATCATAACCAGAATTTTTCTGCCACTGGTGAGCCAGCGGGATGGAGGCCAGCGCGGTCTTACGCTCCGCTGACCTATAGGTGAGCTTCCTCACGGCCATAGGCAAAATAACGATTGCCTCAGGAAAGGTAGACGGGCGCAGGCTGGAACTAGGCTGGGGTGCTTCTGGGAACGGTATCCCCTGTGTGTACTGCCGTCAGACGTCACATACCAGAGTTCGGGAAGTGTGCCCCGTTTGCTTCTGCTGAGTGTAAGCTTTCTGTTTTTTCCTTCGAACCAGTCTTCCGGTACACTGTTCAGCTATTCAGCCCTGTCTGAAGGCCAGGGACTTTTGGCAGAATATACAGGTAGCCCTGAATTCCTCCATCCTGGTCGGTATTATCCGTATTCAGCGGCAGAAAGTGGACGGTCCCAGTGTCATCCTTGATGCGGGGCGCGGCGTTATATTCCTGGCCGCTTATGGATCAGGCAGGGAAACGCAGAATGCGGCAGGTTCAGGAAACTCGCCGCATTCTGAAAATGATGAGATACGTAAAAAACTATTCCAGAACGAGGAGCAGAGCCATTTTGAACCTGCCGACGGCCTTCACGGAGTGCCGCCCCGCCTTATCAAACTTGAAGGTCTCGCCGGCCCTGATGTGGTGTTCCTTTCCCTCGTAGCCGATGATGGCTTCGCCATCCAGCGCGAAGACAAGCGCTTCGCCGGGCGCGGCGTGCTCTGAGAGTCCGGTGCCCTCATCGAAGCTCATGATGACAAACTTGAGGTTCTTTTCGTGGATAAGATCCATGTTGACGATTCTGCCTTCCTGGTAGGGCAGGAGATCCTTGAGCTTGAATACGTCGCCGGCCCTGAGAATCTGGTTCATAGTGGTCTCCTTTGGAAATCCTGTTTCCGTGTAAACGCATCCTGTATCCGTCTTCATGCCCACAGGGACATTTGTGGGCGATATCAGGCTCTCCCCCGCGTTCACTCTCCGTGACATCCCGTCAGAAGTGAAAACGTCCATGCTTCCAGAATAAACGGTCAGGAGTTTATGATACGTGTATATTTCGGCGCTGATGCTTGTTCCTCCGGCCATGGAGAAAACAGAAAACGACTTCTCGTCGTCCTGAAAAATCTGTTCCGAGACAGTACAGCCGGGCACCGGCTGATTTTCTTCCGCGATTCTGATGACTCTTCCTGCTTCTGTTCTCATGGCTTTCTCCAATCACGCTTTGCGCTGTTAGCTGGATTCTTTTTATGTGCGGGAGCTGTCACCACGCTGACCTGTACTGCCCCACACCCCAAGGATAAGCACTTCTGCCGGGAGTACAGCCGGATTCATCTGTCTTTTCCCCGGGAGCGTGATCCACGTCACATCCGCCCCATATCTTCCTGCGGCTTGTGGTCCGGAAATCATCTCTTTCCGATCCGGCAGGAAAGGGCAGGGGCGCAGCGTGGATCCCGGTGGACTCATCCCTGCCTCCGCCTGCCCGGAGCTCAGGATGAGCGATGCCGGCATCGCAGGTGAAGCTCGGAAGAAGCACTTCCAGCCGTGAGGCAGAGTTCCCGATGGTAGCGTTACCCGGCTCTCCTGACGGGTTCCGGTGAAGAGCGGCCTTTTTACTACGAAAAATTCTGCCGTCAGGAGAGAATGTACTGTATGGCCGAAGCGGAAAAGTCTGATGCCGGGCTTCCCTTTGATTTTACGGATCTGGGGTAAATGTCCGGAGTATGAACGCCATGTTTTCCGCTATTTGAAGAGATGGAACTCTTCTCTGGTCAGCCCGCAGTCCAGAGCCCGGTACAGGTACCGCGCGGCTATGGAAGAGTAAGGTTTCCACTTCCTGCATTTCGCGCTGATGGCTTTCGGGCCCGTGTCCCCGGTTTTGTAGAGCCACTTGTAGCTCTGCAGAAAAGCGACGTCCTCAAACGGCAGGATGTCCTGACGGTCGAGGACGAAGATGAGATACATCTTGGCTGTCCAATCGCCGATGCCATGAAGGGACGAGAGTTTTGTCATAATGGCGTCATCAGAGAGGGCAGGAAGAGCCGCGGGGTCGAGCGTTCCTTCCCTGAAGGCTTCGGTCAGGCAGCGTATTGTCTGAACCTTCCTCCCGGATGATCCGATGCTTCTGATCTGGCTGTCGGAAAGCGCGCTGATCCTTTCCACTGTCACGGAACCGCCGCAGAGAGCTTCCAGTCTGGCATAAATTTTCGCGGCCGCTCTGGTCGAAAGCATCTGTTCTATGACCTCATGCACAAGGAAAGCGTATCCGTCTTCATATGTCGTGTACGAGATGGGGCCGATCATAGAGAACAGTTTGGCGAAGCGCTTATCCTTCCGGCAGAGGTGCTGTATCGAAGCTGATCCGCTATCAAGAAAGACCGTTCTGCTCATGGCGCTGTCCTTTTACGGGGAAGGGGGTTCTGTCCGGCATATCTTTCATAGTTCTGCCACAAAACAAAAGTTCTGTCCCCGCCGCGGCCCGCTAAGAAGGCGATATCCTTTTATTCTGCGCGGCAGAGTATGAAGGCTTCCGGTTGAAGAGTTGTTCCGTATGGATGGAATGTTCGTCCGCGAAACCGTCAGCGCGGCGCATACATGATGATGGCCACGCCGGTGAGCGCGACGATGCCGCCGATGATGTCGAAGCGGTCAGGCTGCACATTGTCGATGAGCCAGCCCCAGAGAATGGAGAGCGCAATGAAAATTCCTCCGTACGCGGCGTAAACGCGCCCAAAGTTTCCTTCCGGCTGTAGCGTGGGGACGATGCCGTAAACGATGAGGATGGCGGCGCCGGAGAGACCGAAGAGCAGACTGCGCCCTTCGCGGATCCAGAGCCACATGAGGTAGCCGCCCCCGATCTCGCAGAGGCCGGCAAGCAGAAAATAGAGCAGCGATTTGATGATGAGCATGAACGGTTCCCTGTCCTGATGATTTTTTCTGACAGAGTGTAGATGAAACAATAAAAATAACAATAGTGTGCCCGGGAAAGTGCACCGCCGCTCTGTCCGGTTTGTCTGCAAGGGGGCCGGGCAGCAAGAAGGCAACAGGGGCTCCTGGGGCGCCGGGCAGAGAGCTGTTCGTATCTTTGTTTTTCCGAAAGGGCTGAAAATGGAACGATCACTCGGGCAGAACCGCCGTTACTGATGCCGCGCGGCATCCCGGCAACGGAAAACTGCCCCAGCTAAAGGGAGGTCAGTTTTCGTTCGTTTAAGGGGGTAATTATACTTTCGCCTTACAGGCGCAAAAGAGGAAGGATACACCCGGCAATGCATGCGCCGTGGTTCAGGGAGATGATGAAGAGGTTCAGAACGAAGCCTGGAAGAGTATCCTGCGTGTTTTTTATGCTTGGATACTATCAGATTTTTTTTGCGTGGCAGTCTTGGGGCCAGGGGATGCGGACAGTCCCGGGACTGTCCGTTCCCATCTGATTGACACGGTGCGCATAGGATGATGGCCACGCCGGCGGGTGACACAGGGCAGTCCGGTATGACGAAGCGATCCGGCTGCACAGTGCCGAAGAGCCATCCCCAGAAGATGGAAGGGCGGTGAAGGTGCCGCCGCAGGCTGCGCAGACGCGCTCGGAGGATATGCCGGGCACCTGATATTTCCCTAGGCACAGGGGGTAGCGGTCCCAGCAGGCTAAGCGCCTGCCACGCAAGAAGATATTTCCCCGGGCACAGGGGGTAGCGTGCGGAGGGATTAGCCGTTCCTGGCGCGGCAGGGACGCAGGAAGGTACAGGACGGCAACACATCTGCGGTAATAGAGGGCCTCTGGTCCGGCTCCTCAGGAAAAATCAGATGGCCGCCCGATCCTGATGAGGGCTTACTTCCGGTCTTTTCTGCATTCGGACTTTCCGGCAGTGCAAACTCGCCGCCGTTTAAAACTCCGCAGGCAGGCCCTCTCCGGTGCATCGCCTGTTTCTTTCCTCAGACCAGTGTATTCCCAGGACCGTTCTGCCGGATCCCCATGCGCCGGACAGCTGGATCCCTTTTAACCGGACAGAAGATTTCTCTGAACCGGAATATACACGCACGCAGTACTGCACGGGGAAAAGAGTTGCAGAATCTGCCCGATCCGCTCATGTTTTCTCCTTGTTGCGGGTGATTTGTGTACGAAAGTCTCTTTTTTGACACGGGTGCCGATCCTTCCTAGAAGACGCCCTGAACGCACAGCCGGGACGAGGTTTCAGCGGAGCCCCGGCTCCAGAACACCAGCAACAAGGCAGGTTCCGATGAATCAGCCACATGGAAACGTCCCTCGACGGGAAGATCATGGGCAGGTACATTCAGACGGAAGTGGCCGGCAGGGCCGGTGACGCATTCTACCGCATCGCCTTCGGCAGAAAGCGTTTTTACCCGCACCAGGGGTGGCTCTCTGGCCGGGTGACCACCGATGACAACTTTACGTTCTACATGAGGCCGGAGCTCGATGAAAACGCGCCTGAAGTCCCGGCCGGCGACTTCATTGCCCGGCGGGCGGCAATGTATTACGTGTCCGTCGATCCTTCCGGAAAGCTCGGCTGGACAGATCACGTCCTGCGCTACGGGGATACGGCGGCTGACGTCATCGAGGTTCTGACGGACGGGGCCTCCAACGCCTACAGGGCCTTTCTCAGGAAGAAGGGGATATCTTACATTCTTGCCGGACACGGCGGGTACGACTACGCCCTGATGCTGAAAAAGCTGAAGGAGCTTTTGGGTATTGAGCTCCTCATGCTCGGCAGCGGCGCGGTTTTGAACTGGTCCTTCATTCAGAAGGGATATTGCAACGAAGTGAGTCTTGTCGTCGCTCCTGCCGCAGACGGATCCGTGAAGACGCAGACCCTTTTTATGGCGAAGGATGGGCTCTCCGACGACACACCGGTGTCCTTCTCTCTGCTCGACGTGCAGAAAGAAGAAGGCGGGGCTGTCTGGCTTCGGTACAGGGTACAGCGCTGCTCCTGATTACCGCTCACACATAACCAAAAACAACGATTCAGAGAAAAACAGAATGAAAAAGATGCTGATAGTGTACTACTCGTGGTCCAACGGCAACACGAAACGTATCGCGGAATGTCTGGCAAAGGGGACGGGTGCGAAGTGCGTGTCCATTGATACTGTGGAACCTTACAAGGGCACCTACGATGAAGTCGTGGAACAGGGGCGGCATGAAGTGCAGAAAGGTTTCATGCCTGAAATCAGGAAAATTGGTGTGATCATCAGTGACTTCGACCTCATCGCCGTTGGCACCCCGACCTGGTGGTTCACCATGGCTCCGGCGATGCGCACCTTCCTGCACAGTCAGGACTGGCAGGGAAAGACAGTCATCCCCTTCATGACCAATGGCGGGTGGCCGGGGCATGTCATCAAAGACATGGAAAAGGCCTGCGCCGGAGCGCACTGTGTTCTGCCCATGCAGGTGCAGTTCGACTCCACTGGTGGCAGCCACATGGAGACGCCGCAGAAGGACGTCGACAGATGGGTGGATAAGGTCAGAAAAATTTTGGACAGCGCTGACTGATAATGACCGGTTCCGGGGCTGGGGACAACAGGGGGAATCTGCTCATGCGCCGCACGTTATTATGGCTGTCAGTGTGCTCCCTGTACGCCCATACCGCCTTGCTTCGGGCTGCTTTGCGGGTTCCCCGCCGGGTATGGCTTCGAGCCTCTTTCGGAGCAGCAGACGGAATCCTTCCTTTTGAGCTCCTGTCGTAAAAGCCCGTAGGATTTCGTCGGGTTCTAAGTTAATGATGACCTGAGCCATGGTGTTCTCATTTCGGTTTTGGTGGTTTAGCGATTCCAAACATACCGAAGGCGTTCCCATGGCTCAACTTTTTGCCACGGGAATTTACACCACCATATGGACTCTGCCACACGGCTCAGCAATTTGATGAGCCGTATCAATGCGGTGTTCCCTGTAAATTTCAGGGGCCGCCTAGGAAAGGAGTTCTCCTTCCTACGCGGGAAAAGTTCGGTTTCTACAGGGAGAGATAAGATGTCAGCATATATGTATTTTCCTATTGTACTTTAAGATTTTGCTGAAATCGATAATATCTTAAAATATAAATTAAATATATGAGTAAAGGTCATTGATACCGTAGAAGCTTCCAAAGACACCTGAGACGAAGCCGCAGAGCAGGTGCGGCTGGAAGTGCAGGGAGACTTTATGCCTGAAGTCAGGAGAATCTGTGTGAGAGGCGAGGCTTCGGCCACGCCGCTGCTGGCGTCCCGGCCTGGTGGTTCACCATGGCTCCGGCGATGCGCACCTTCCTGCACAGTCAGAACTGGCAGGAAAAGACGGTCATCCTTTTCATGACCAATGGTGGCTGGCCGGGGCATGGGAGGCACTGCAGAAGGACGCTGGCAGCTGGGGAATGAAGTCCAGAAAAGTTTTAGGCGGCGCTGACTGCTGATGGCCGGTAACGACATGTGACCGGCAGTTTCTCCCCTCTTGCTTTTACCCGTACGAATGGAATACCGTCATTCCAAAGAAACGGAACTTCCAGCCGCCGGAGCCGCAAAAGAGAAGGGGGGCCCCCGTGCCCCTGGACAAAAGGTGCGCGTATCTTCTGAAAAGTCTGCTCAGTGAGAGAGAGGAATACGAAAAGCTCGTGATCCCCGAAAGCGTGCTCGGACAGAAACGGCTTCTGCGCGTTCTCTTTAATGTGCGCTCTCCTGCGCCGGCATCTCAGGAATTTCTGGCTGTGCAGGACGCCTATCTAAAGGAGGCGACGGCAGAAAAGGGTGTCACCGACTACTATACGCTCTCTCCTGTGAGGAAAGGCATCTGGATCTGGAAGGGCGACATCACGGCACGCCCGACGTTAACGCGCTGGAGGACGTCAACTTCTATGTGAAGCGCCTGGGCGGCGCCCTCGGCGTTGACCCGTCCCTGCTTGGTTTTGGCGACATGCTTTCCGGCGGGCTTGGTGACGGGGGCTTCTTCCGGGTTTCCGTTCTTGCGGCCGTCAAGGCAAACCTGATACGCGCGGCAATCCGGGATGGGCTCAATCAGATATGTCAGATCCATTGCGCCTACAGGTACGGGAAGGTATACGTCCCAGGAACGGAACCGTGGAGCATCTGCTTCAACTCTGTTTCTTCCGCAATTGAGCGTGAAGAGGCGGAGACACAGGAAAAGCTTGCCGGCATTGCAGGCGGCATTGTGCAGGTTCTGGCGGCCGTAGATCAGGATTTTTCAATCGCTGACAAGCGGGAGGTTATGCATGTGGCCTGCCGTATGATGCACGTTTCCGAGGACGACTTTAACGCTATGGTGCCGCCGCCCGAAGACGGACAGGAAGAGTAACAGGACGGCAAAGGTAACGGACGGAAACCCGAACCGGACGACGAAGCCGACGACGGAGAAGAGGCCCCCGAAGAGGGCGGCGGGGACGCCGGACAGGACGAAGAGGAAGACACCGACGCCGAAGCCGATGAAGGCACAGAGGCGGACGGGGAGGAAAAAGAAAATGAGTAAGGACGGCGCTATAGAGCGTATCAAATGTTCTTTTTCCCTGCTTGATGAAGGCAGGAAGTACACGGGCAACCACCGGAAATACGTAATCGAGAACGCGCGGGAAATCTGTTACGCGCCCGAAACGCGGGAGAAGATTAAACTGCGTGAAGCCCTCGGCTACTACGGACACGGAGGCCGGCAGATTGCCGGGCGTATGGACCTTTCAGAAGTCCAGGCCGTCACTCTTCCGGGCGGAACGGAACAGGCAATTACCAACATCCCGTCTAACGTGACCGTCCAGTTTGATATAGACAAGGACGGGACAGTGCCCCATTCACAGGACGTTCTTGATTCTGATACCGGGCGCATTGTGCAGGGGCTCAACAAGTCCCATGTTGGCGGCTTTTCGTGGGCCTGTCCGGGAGAAGACGGAGGTTCTACCGGGAAAACCAAGCTCACCGGTTTCAGCGGCTTTGACTACGTACTTAATCCCGGTTTCGCCTATAACCGCGGCTACGTTCTGGAGAGCGCCGGAGAGGCTGATCAGCTTATCTACGAGGCCGTCAATGCTGTTGTTAGGGACGAGAAGAAAGCCAGGGCGATTGCTGACAGCTGGAGGCTTGACGTTCCGGATCTGCGTGAGGCCCTGTTTGAGAGTGAGGGAGACCTTGCCGACGCCGAAATAAAAAGGCATGAATTGGAAAAAACGTGTGACCGGCTGACCAGCGAGAAGTCGGAGCTTGTTCTGAAGAACACGCGCATGTCTGATGAGCTTGCCGGTATGCAGCGCAGATTCGATGCCGCTACTGCCTCTCTCCTTGCCAGACAGACGGAGCTGAAACGCCGGATGGAAGATTCCGACAGGAACCTGCGGGCTGTCCTGGAGGGTCTGAGAACTTCCGCTCCGTTTTTTATCCCGGAAAAAGCCATGCACGGTATGCTGGAAGGCGATTTTTCCAAGGCAAGGGCCATATTCGAGCAGGCGCGGCACATGGATTTATCCCAGTTCCCGCTTCCTGGGGCTGAGGAACGGAGAGAGCGTTCAGTCGTTCCGGCAGCCCATGTGGACGGGGGGGATAAGAAGGTAAAGAAATTTGGCACCCCAGAGTGGGGATGGAATACGGAGGTTTAAGGTATGGCTGGGTATTTTTTTGTGACGGGAATGACTGCTATTGAATTTCCTGAAGGCGTCCAGTGGTATGAATGCGCGAAGCCTGTGTTTACCGGGCCCTGCGAGGAACTGCTCCCTGTTATGATTGATAATTACCCGGCGCCAGCGGATGAACGTATGTGGTCCGAATGTTTATCCCCTAATGAGTGTTACCGGTTTATGCTTGCATGGCCTTTCGATTTCATTCTTGGAGGCGGGACAAGGCCGGCCAGGCGGGAAGACCCGGAATCTTTAGATTCCATTCTTAGAGAATGGATGGATCGGCTGGATCGGTTAGTGACGCCTGCTGACTTGATGCCTGCGACGTTTGATTTTTCTTTCCTTTCACCCGACGGCAAAGAGCTGCTGAATCTTCATGACTGCCTCTGGAATGAACAGGTTGAGCCGGAAGGGGGAGGGGAACTCGTTTCCGCCCGCGCTTTGGAAGAACGGGGGTACAAACAGTTAAGCGGCCCGCACTTTTGGTACGACACAAAAACAAGATTCTGGCATGAAACAGACGTCGAGGAGTAGAATTATGACCGGCGTGAAAGGAAAGTATTTCTCCGCTCCGATTTTTATGCGGGCAATAAAAAACGCGCGTATCATGAGACAGCTGACTACCGCTCTCTCCGGGCTGAGCATGTACGGAAGCGGATTATCCGGTGGTTCTCTGTGTGGACTTATCCTTGACCCTGAAATCGGGGCGGGAATGTCAGACGTCGAGCTTGCCGTTGGTGTTGCCGGGATGCTGCGTGAGGAGCGCCCGATAAGCATTCCCACGGGCGGGGACCTGAAAGGCGCCTGCTCCAATATCATTCGCGGATTGCGGATAATGGGAGAGAGCTCCAACTGGCCACCTGAAGAAGACAGCGGAAAGATCCGGATTTTGGCTGATGCCATGAAACAAAATCCTGGCGCCTGTGAGTTTTCATTCCAAGTGCAAGGTTTTGGGGAAACACTCTGATACGGTTCAGCATTTTAAGGGACCATGTCTGCGCAGCTTCCCCTGGAATTTTTTGGGGGCCGCATAGGAGGGGCCCCCTCCCTATGCGGAAAAAATTCGGTTTCGACGGGCTGGAATAAAAAAGGCCCATGCTGTAATCCTGTGTTGACAACAACCAAACGGTTCACAGGAGAACGACATGAGCCTGAGGAAAACATATCATCACCTTTCTGAAGAGAAAAGGGCTGCAATTATGACATTAGCCAGAGAAGGTTTCTCTGGCGCGCATATCGCGCGGCACTGCGGAGTCTCTGAGGCGACTGTTTCCAGAGAATTCTCCAGACAGTTTCCCAAAAGTATCCCTCTGAAAGAACGCCGCCAGAGGTATGAAGCATCCGCTGCCTGTGCACGGCACAGGGAGAAGAGAGAACGATCAAAGCCCAAAGGTAAATTATTTCCATTGGTTATCGAAACGGCTGAGAAATTTTGATAACGTCCAGAATTTTTCGCACATTTTTTTGGGGGCTCGCCCGGTCAAGTTCTCCTCTGCCTGAAATCCGGCCATCATGGGAGACTT